>ENA-ORRZ01000167-ORRZ01000167.1-human-gut-metagenome-genome-assembly--contig:-NODE-167-length-66352-cov-17.813808_pt1 | contig 66352 bp, 47 predicted proteins | sample MGYA00242185_ERZ509152 | MGnify/ENA primary metagenome ERZ509152 (study PRJEB26280, sample SAMEA2338668) | human gut metagenome | biome: human gut; feature: human-associated habitat; material: faeces... | reverse complement strand
GGGCCCCGTACGTAGCTTCGCACCCTGAACCACGCAAGGTGGAGCTACTGACGGGATAAATAAAAACGGGAAAATCGTTATATGGGAAAAAGAGAATTGAAATATGGCAGGATTCGTAGTCTGTTTAAACAAGCATAACTATCGTATTTATCACAGCTCAATATAATTTTTGGAAAATACATTTATTGTCAGAGTAAAACATATTAATAATTCTATGTTATAAGTTTAACAGATATGGCTTTGGTAATAAATTGTTAAATAAAGCCATCGCAATACGCTATAGTATTATTTTTTAGACTAAATAATGTGTGAACATATACTGTATGAATATTAAAATAATTCATATAAAGGAGATAAATTCTTTTGTATTTTAGTTACTTTTGCGTAAAAACTTTCAAATATGGAGTTTTTGATTGATATGTTAAGCTATGAAAAGTATAGTTGTATTTTGGTGTTTTTGCATCGTTGGCATATGTTATGTTTATGCTATAGACAGTAACCGAGTCGATTCTTTATTGCTGAAATTAGATCAGTCGATAAAGAAACGTCCTATATATATGGAACAAAAAGAGTTGAGACTGGCAAAACTGAGAAGGCAGTTGTTACAGTTAATATCGGAGGAAGAGCATTTTGCCATTCTTGGTGCATTATTGGATGAATATCGTTCATTCAATACGGATTCAGCATTTTATGTGGCTGAGGAGAGGGAACAGATAGCTATGCGTCTTGGAAACCGAGAATATATAGATAATGCCCGTATGAATAAAGCTGATGTCTTGGGAATGACAGGCATGTATAAGGAAGCAATGGATTTGATGCGAAATATTCATGCAGAACGGTTGTCGAAAAACCTCCGTCCCTATTATTATCATATCTATCGCACAATCTATGGACTTATGGCTGACTATGCAGTTACAAAGTATGAAAGGAAACTTTATACGGAACTTACGGACAAATATCGTGATTCATTGCTACTAGTCAATAAGGATAACCTTTTGATACATACCTTGATTCAGTCCGACCAGTATAATGTACGCAATGAATACGATAAAGCCATTTGCTTACTGACAGATTATTTAGCCCAGCAGAAGGAATATGAACATGATGTTGCAATTTGTGCCTATACTTTATCAGAGTCCTATCGTCTGAAAGGGGATAAAGAAAAAGAAAAAGAATTTCTGATTGTTTCTGCCATAGCAGATATGACAACCGCTGTCCGGGAATACATTTCTTTGCGTAAGCTAGCCATATTGCTTTATCAAGAGGGGGATATCGAGCGTGCCTATTCTTATGTAAAGATATGTATGGAAGATGCCGCAGCTTGTAATGCTCGGTTGCGCAAATTGGAGATTTTGGAGATATTTCCCATCATTAACGATGCTTACCAACAAAAGACAGAGAAACAGCAGGAACAAATGAAATGGACATTGGCATCTATCAGCATGCTTTCATTTTTTCTATTGCTTGCCATATTTTATGTATATAAACAGATGAAGAGGTTGGCTGTCGCTCGCAAAGAAGTGATTGACACCAACAAGCGGTTAAAAGAACTGAATGAAGAACTTCACCTTTCGATGCACAAGCTTAAGGAGGCTAACCACAGTATTGCAGAGAATTCTTATCTGAAAGAGGAGTATATTGGTCGATATATGGATCAGTGTTCGGTATATTTGGAGAAGATGGACAATTACCGCCGGTCATTAGGTAAGATTGCTGCTACTGGGAATGTGGAAGAACTCTACAAGAACATCAAGTCTTCCAAATTTATAGAGGGGGAATTGAAGGAATTCTATGCGAATTTTGACAATACTTTCCTGCAAATGTTCCCTACTTTTGTGGAGGATTTCAATGCCTTGCTTACCAATGATGAGCAAATATCCTTGAAAACCGGTGAACGGATGAATACAGAGTTACGCATCTTTGCATTGATACGCTTGGGTATTAGTGATAGCGTGAAGATTGCTCAGTTTCTACGCTATTCTGTAACCACCATTTATAATTACCGCACGAAAGTTCGAAATAAGGCCGCTGGTGACCGTAACCTACTAGAACAAGAGGTAATGAAAATTGGAAAGTCAAAAGACTAATAGAAGTTTACGATTCAGAATATTCTTATTTTACACTTATATTTTTACTACTTTTTTAGTTTTACTACACGTTTTTATATTACTAATATACAGTAGATTATACATTTTCCATTGATATAAATCACTACTTTTTCACTCTTTGATTCATAATTAGTATTTCTTATCTGATATTTTTGCGTTGTCTCTTTTCCCAAGAAAGAGATAGTTTGTAATTTATACTTTTTTATCAACTTTAAAATCTTATATTATGTATGCAAAAGAACAATCTAACTAGAAAACAAAGGGTAATAATTCGAATAGCCAACAAGTATCCAGACCCGCGATATGTCGTTCTGCTTAATAGGCTGTTATATTGTAATCAATGACGTTAATCTTTTAATTTAAAAAACTATGAAAGTAAAAACTACTATTCTGGCGCCACTATTTTTGTGGATAGGATTCTTTCCAGTTTATGCTGACGAGTCTATGGCAGAAAGTATTATTGTCCAACAGCAAGTAAAAGGTATCCGAATTAGTGGAACCGTACTTGATAAAGAGAAATCTCCACTTCCAGGTGTTAATGTGACAGTCAAAAATGAGCCAGGAGGGGCTATAACTGATGTGGATGGTCACTTCTATATTGAGGTACCGAATAAACAGAGTGTATTAAATATAACTTACATAGGTTTCAAGTCTAAAGAAATCGTGGTTGGAAATGAAATCAACTTCAATATTATACTAGAAGAAGATGTAGAAGCTTTGGATGAGGTTGTGGTAGTAGGTTATGGTAATCAAAAGAAACTTTCAGTTATTGGTTCGGTACAAACTATAGAACCTACCAAGTTGCAAGTCGGTTCATCCCGTTCCATGAGTAATAATCTGGCCGGACAGTTAGCGGGTGTGATTGCAGTACAGCCATCTGGCGAACCCGGATATGATAACTCAAATTTCTGGATTCGAGGCATTGCTTCTTTCAGTGGAAATACTTCTCCATTAGTATTGGTAGATGGTGTAGAACGTAGCTTAAATGATCTTGATCCTGCTGAAATTGAATCTTTTTCTGTTTTGAAAGATGCTTCAGCCAGTGCTATGTATGGCGTACGTGGAGCGAATGGGGTCATTATTATCAATACAAAAAGAGGAACGATATCCGCTCCTTCTGTTAATGTACGTGTAGAGCAGTCCATTCAGGCTCCCACCAAACTTCCTGAGTTTATTGGAGCCGCTGAATATATGAGTTTACTCAATTCTCTGGAAAGTGATCCCAATAAACGTATGTTTACAAAGGACCAGATACTTAAAACCTATTATGGCTACGACAAAGATTTATATCCGGATGTAGACTGGATAGACGCCATTACCAAAGATTACGCGACTTCCACTCGTGCCAATCTTACAGTAAGTGGTGGAACAGAAATACTCCGTTATTCTCTTACAGCATCTCTTTATCATGAAAATGGAATTATGGCTTCCGATAAGAGTTTGCCTTATGATACCCAAAGCAAGTTGAACCGTTACAACATACGGGCAAATGTAGATCTAGACTTGACAAAAACTACCCTAGTTCGTTTTAATGTAGGTGGTTACTTACAGAATCTACATAAAAGTCGCAGTGGTACGGATGAAGTTTTCAGTGCTGCTTTTGAAACGCCTCCTTTTGTACACCCCGCTGTTTATTCAGATGGGACTATTCCTATTGCCAGTAGCAACCGTCCTAATCCTTGGGCTATCAGTACACAGAACGGTTACTACCGTAGCGGACGAAGCAAACTAGAATCTTTGTTTGCTGTTGAGCAGAACCTTAAAATGATAACTCCGGGACTAAAAGCTAAGCTCACTTTTGCATTTGATACATATAATGAGAACTTTGTGACACGTGGTAAGGAGCCGGACTATTATAGCGTAGCAAAATCACGCAATGATGAAGGTGAACTAGTACATAGCATCTTGAAATACGGAAGTGAGTTTCTTGACCATTCCAGTAATGCAAATTACGGTAACCAGAGCGTTTATTTGGAAGCGGCACTCAGTTATAATCAGACGTTTAATAACAGACACATGGTAGATGCACTTCTTTTGTATAATCAACGCAGCTATGATTGGGGCGATATACAGCCGAACCGGACACAAGGTATTGCAGGACGTTTTTCATATACATTTGACCGCCGCTATATTTCTGAATTCAACTTTGGATATAATGGTTCGGAAAACTTTGCGAAAGGCAAGCGTTTTGGCTTTTTCCCTTCCATCGCCTTGGGGTGGCTCGTTAGTGAGGAGCAATTCATGGAACCTATACGCAATGTGATAAGTAAACTGAAACTCCGTGCCTCTGTGGGAACGGTAGGAAATGACAATATCGGTGGACGCCGTTTCGCCTATATCACAACCATCAATTCAAAAGCTAATGGTTACAATTGGGGATATACAGGAGATACTTATCGTGACGGTGTGCAGGAAGGAGAAGTCGGTGTAGGAAACCTGACCTGGGAGAAAGCGCTTAAAACGAATATAGGTATAGAAATAGGTCTTTGGAATGAACTCGATTTTCAACTCGATCTATTTAAAGAACGCAGGACCAGCATTTTCATGCAACGTGCCACCATTCCTACCCAAACCGGGTTTATCAACAATCCATATGCCAACTATGGCAAGGTGGACAACAAAGGTATCGATCTGTCACTGAATTACAATAAGCGAATCAATAAGGATTGTAATATCAGCGTAAGAGGAACTTTTACTTATGCTAAGAATACAATCATCGAACGAGACGAACCAGAATCAGTCAAAGGAACTTATCGTTCTATTACCGGGCATTCAATCAATACGCTGTGGGGGCTGCAAGCCTTAGGACTTTATACCGATGATGATTTCGTAGATGGAAAGCTGAAAGAAGGAATTCCTGTTCCACAACTGGGCGGTGAAGTGCGTCCGGGCGATATCAAATATCGTGACATGAATAACGATGGCTATATAACTAGTGCTGACGAAGGCTATATTGGTAGTACTACTGACCCGAGAATCGTTTATGGGTTTGGCGGAAATATCAATTTCCGTAATTGGGATATGAGTTTCTTCTTCCAAGGAAGTGGTGACACTTACCGTATTATCGGTGGGTCGGATTATTTCATTCCCGGTAGCGGAGCCGGTGTATTAGGTAATGTCTATACCAACTATACAGACTGCTGGACTGAAGAAAATCCTTCTCAGGACGTTTTTTGGCCACGTCTTTCTCAGAGTACTAATACGAACAATAACCGTGCCTCGACTTTCTGGAAGAAAAATATGAGTTTCCTCCGTTTGAAAACACTTGAAATAGGCTACAGCCTACCTAAGAATGTCGTTAATAAAATTAGCGCGAAGAGTATCCGATTCTTTGCCAGTGGGAATAACTTGTTCTACATTTCCAAGTTCAAATTATGGGACCCGGAACTGGCCACCTCTGATGGTTTAAAATATCCGTCCATGCGTTCTTTGATGTTGGGGGTAGAAGTAAATTTTTAATGTAGAATGAACTAAAGAAAAAGAACAATGAAATTTATAAAAAATATTCTTATAGGATTTATAGTCACAACTTCATTGATGTCTTGTGTTGACTATCTTGACAAAGAAACTGATACAGAATTAACTCTTCCTTTGGTCTTTGAAGACAAAACCCGTATTGAGGGTTGGCTTGCCAATGTCTACTCGGCTATACCCGATCCTTATTGGGGTTATACTAACACATTGGGTTGGGAAGTCCTAGCTGACGATCTGACTCCGTCCGAACGTTGGCGGCAGTGGGGTTGGAAAGTCATTCCTTATATATTGGGTGAATGGACACCTAACAGTGATTGGGAAGGAAATTACTGGAAGCTTCTTCCACAATGTATTCGGGAGGCTAATATTTTCCTTGAGAACATACACCCGCTACCGGCACAGGGTATAAGCGCAAAAGAAGTAGAGTATATGAAAACGGAGTGCAAATTCATGAAAGCCTATTATTATTACTTGCTTGCCAATACTTATGGAGCTGTTCCGTTTGATCCTGATTATATCGCTCCAACAGATTTTGTACTGTCGGACTTGATGAAAGGACAGACTCCTTATTACACTGTGATAGACTGGGCTGACAAAGAAATGCTTGAGGCTTCTAAGATACTGCCTCCTAAATATACTGAAGCGCGAAAGTATGGGCGTGTTACCAGTATTATGTGTTTGGCAGTGCGTGCGCGTATGTTGCTTTTTGCCGCCAGTCCATTGGTAAATGGGAATACGGATTATGCGGATTTCAAAAATGAGAAGGGTGAAAATCTTTTCAGTACCGTTTATGACCCGACACGTTGGAAAAATGCGGTAGAAGCGTGTAAACTATTGATTGATGAGGCTGATAAAGCCGGATATAAGCTTTATGTTGAAGAAAATGCAAATGGAGAGATTGATCCGTTTATGTCTTATCAGAACTTGTTTTTGAAGCGTTTTGATGAAGGGAACACCGAAATTCTGTTTGCGCGTCCAAGCTCTGATTATGGTTCATACGAAAAACATGCGACACCGGCTGCCAGTGGCGGTAGCGGCGGCTTAGGCGTTACGCAGTCGTTGGTGGATGCATTCTTTATGGAAAACGGTCTGCCTATCAATGATGATAATTCCGAATATGTGGAAACAGGTTATTCTGTTTCTGATGAAACGCGTGATAATACAGTGTGGGATACGGAAGTGAACGGAGGAGCGATAAGCAAGAAAAATACTTATAATATGTATTGTCATCGTGAGCCTCGTTTCTATGTTACGGTGAGCTATAATAACTCTTATTTCACACAGGAGAAGCGTGTATTTAATTTTTTCAATGGAAGTGCCGACAATCCGCATACCCATGATGCTCCGCAAAACGGTTATTTGATACGTAAAAAAATCTCTCCGGACTTAAATGTAAAACAGGGTACTTATAAGTATCGTCCGGGTATTGTCTATCGCTTGGGCGAGGCTTATCTGAATTATGCGGAAGCATTGAACGAATCCGATCCGGGTAATGGAGACATTTTGGTCTATCTGAATAAAATTCGTGAACGTGCGGGCATTCGTCAGTATACCACAGGTGCTACGGATGATAATTTTATTCATGTTGATTTGAACGACCAGGCGGAAATGCGCAAGTTGATTCGTGCCGAACGTCGTGTGGAATTGAGCTGTGAAGGAATCCGTTATGATGATCTTCGCCGTTGGAAAGAAGCGGAAAATGTATTGAACGGTGATTTCTACGGAATGAATTTCAGCGGAAAAGATAATTCTTCTTTCTATGTACGTACGCCTTATCTGAAACGGGTATACAAGAAAGCCTATTATTGGTTCCCTATCCATCAGTCGGAAATAGATAAGAATGATAAACTTGTTCAAAGCCCTTATTGGAATTAACGGTTAAAAATGTAATTGATTATTATGAAGAATGCGATAAAAAATATTCTAATGACATTACCCTTTGTAATTATGGGCTGTCAAGATGAAACGGAGCGGATAACTTTGGATTTCCCACAAGACACGATGGGACTGAAAGTTTCTTCGAGTGATGTGGTATTGAATCAGGATTTGGGTAATGAAGAAGCAATATCCTTTACATGGGGAAGTGCTGCCAATCGCGGAGAAGGAACGAAACTCACATATTATTTTAAGATGGATATGGCCGATAATAACTTTGAGACTTCTATCGCAAAAGTAGAAATTCCGGAAGGTGTACAAAGTATCAGTTATACGCACAAGGAGATGAACGCTTTATTGAGCGGGTGGAAGGTAACAACGGGAGAAACTGCCATGTTAGAGGCAGAAATCATAGCTGAAGTTTCAGGAGGCAGTGTATATATGAAACCGGAAATATCCAAGGTGCAGTTTTCGGTGACAGGTTATTATATTGCGGCGAGAGATCTTTTCATTGTAGGTAGCGCCGTTGAAGGGATGGATGCAACTAAATCGCTTAAAATGAATGAGGTGCTTTCCGAACAAAAATATGAATGGGGCGGACATTTGAAACAAGGTGACTTTAAGTTCATAAAGAGCCGGACAAGTCTGACACCTTCTTATACAAGAGGCGCCGATAACAATACATTGGTTTATAATGAAACGGATGATGGTACGGAAACGCTGTTCCACATAGATACGGAAGGGTATTATTTCATTACTGTCGATGTGGAGAAATTAACTATTGCAAGTGAATATCCGGAAAATAAATATGAAAAAGTTTGGGCGATAGGTGATGCTACTCCGGCAGGTTGGACTATTATGAATGCGGTTGGATTGACGAAAATTAATAATATACAGTTTGTTTATGAAGGGGATTTATATGGAGGACATTTAAAGTTTCCGTTGGAATTACGTGAGGATTGGAATATACCTTATCTGATGCCGAAGACGCATGATACAGAGCCTGGCGGTGATAATACTATGGAGTATGTAGAGAAAGAAAAAGTAGAAACTCATGATTATCAATGGAAAATTACGGAATCTCAGGCAGGCAGTTATAAAATAATTTTGGATACTTATCTGATGGAAATAACATTTGAAAAGAAACCGAAAATAGAAATACCTGATAATCTCCCTATTAAAGCTGTTTGGATGACGGGTGACGCTACTGTAACCAAATGGAATACACCATTTAAAATAGCTTTCCTGTATAATCCGGATGAAAAGGAAGGTACGTTTGTATGGGAAGGACATCTCGACTCAGGAGAAATAAAATTTCCCCTGAGTAATACTGAAGGTTTTGAGTGTGATTATTTGATGCCTGAGGTAAATGGTACTTCAGTTACCAATGTGCTGAAAATGGTACGTAAAAATTATCCTGATAATACAGATGAGAACGACTATAAGTGGAGAGTGGATGAAGCCGGGAAATATAAGATATCTCTGAATGTGATAGATATGACAGTTAAATTTGAAAAACTACCGTAATACCAGGTAATTATGATAAAAATATTTATTATACAATTTTTATTGATTGTGGCATCCCTTTTTGGGGGATGCCAAGATGAAGGAACCGGATGGACGCCTGATATGATTCCTGACGAGAATTTGCCGTCTGATGATGATGATGACGATGAACAGGTATATGCACCTATCAGTTTGAACGCTCCTTTATATTGGAGTGTATATGAGTATGCCTGGGTAGCCGAACAGGCCGGTAGTAATACGAATATGCCTGAAGTGACTTGGGATGCGAATATTGATTGGGTATCGGAGAATCTTCTGCCTTATGGTTACGGTATGATTTGTACGGACGGCTTTATGTCAATGACAAACGATCCCAGTATTGATCCGGGTGGGTATATGACCCATTATGCCGGTATAAAACTGACGGATTTAGTAGCTAAATGTAAGGCCAAAGGTTTGAAACTGGGTGTTTATGATAATCCGTTATGGGTACACTGTTCGTATGAAACGGTAGTAAAAGGTACGGAAGGTATTACAGTGGGGAGTTTAGTGTACAATTCCGCCAAAGATGATGTTCTTTATCCGGATAAAGGGGATGTCTTTACTTGGATAGTTCCCAGCCATAAAGGCGCTAAGGAGTTTATTGATGGCTTTTTTAAATATTATAAGAAAATAGGAGTAGAGTTTATCCGTATGGACTTCCTCTGTCTGTTTGAAACGGCAGATGGTGCCGGCGGAATGCCCGGTAGAGGATATGGACGTGAAGAATACGAACTCGCTCTGAAGTATATTTCCGAGGCCGCCACAAAGTATCAGGTATTCACTTCGCTTGTGATGCCCAATCTGAAAAATGATGCGGAGTTGGAGAAGAAATATGGTAATATGATTCGGGTAGATGCCGATACAATGAAAGGCGGGTGGCAACACTTTGCAAGCAATGGCCCTACATGGTTCAATCCCGATGGATGGCCGTCTACCTCTAATATGTTTACCGGCCTTATCAGTTGGTCGCACATTGCGGGAAGGGGAAAGGTAGTGCTGGATGCTGATTTTACCCGTTTGAATACATTTGATACGGAAGGTGAAAAACAGAGCGTGATTTCTTTGCAACTGATGGCGGGTGGTCCGATTGCCGTAGCCGATCAGTATAATACGATTGTCAGCGGTGATTTAAAGTTTTATCAGAATGAAGAATTGCTGGCTTTGAACAAAGACGGATTTGTAGGAAAACCTTTGTCGGATGATTTGTGGAATGCAAAAAATCAAATATGGTACGGACAGATGTCCGACGGAGACTATATCATAGGTTTTTTCAATAAAGAAGATAATGAATATGACCGTACACTCGATTTTTCTGAAATAGGCATTGAGGGCAAGGTAAAAGTGCGTGATTTGTGGAAACATCAGGATGAGGGGGAAGCTGAAGCTTCTTTGAGTTATAAGATTCCCGGGCGTTCTTGCAAGATTGTACGGCTGACAAAATCTGAGTGATAATGAAAGTATAATAAAACAAGTATTGTCTTGTTTGAGAAATTCAGGTAAAAATAATGATATGATAAAGAATTTGAATATGAAACTGTTTTTGATGGCATTGACATTCTTTTTCGGAGGATGCGAGGATAAGGGTACAGGCTGGACACCGGATATGATTCCCGATGATCCCGTGATAACTCCTGGTGATGACGCTGATACGGAAGGAATACATACTTATAACGCCCCTCTCTATTGGAGTGTCTATGAATACTGTTGGAAATTGGAGCGCAGAAATGAAGAATTGGTCAATGCCGGTGGGCAAGGACAGGCTATTGATATGTCTGAAGGTTCCTGGCAGAATATAATCGACTATGTGGCGGAAAATCTGCTTCCTTATGGTTACAATATGATTTGTACGGATGGTTTTATGGCGATGGATGGTACTTCCGAGCCCGATCCTACGGGATATATGACGAAATACGGATCGGTAAAACTGAAGAAACTTTCGGAAATGTGCAAGGCTAAGGGACTGAAATTGGGTGTCTATGACAATCCTTTGTGGATACATGGTCCGGAAGAAACCATTATAGAGGGTACTGATAATATTACCTTCAAGGATTTGCGTTATAAGCAAGGTGAAGATAATGTACTTTATCCTGACGCCGACGATGGCTTCTGGTGGGTAGTAGCAAGTCATAAAGGCGCTGAGGAGTACATCGACGGCTTCTTTAAATATTATAAGAATCTTGGTGTGGACTTTATCCGTATGGACTTTCTTTGTTATTATGAAAACGGGTACGATCGCGGTATGAATGCCATAAAAGGTAAAGGGTACGGACGAGAGAATTATAAACTTGCTCTGCAATATATCTGTAAGGCTGCAAAGAAATACGGTGTATTTACTTCGTTGGTAATGCCCAATATGCATGAGGATGCGGCTCTGGAGCGTGAGTATGGTAATATGGCGCGTATCGTTGGTGATACGTGGAGCGGTGGCTGGCATCATGTGTCTAATTCCGATCGCGGCAAAGTATTTGAAGATTGGCCCAGTTGTGGCAATATGTTCGATGGCTTTACGCACTGGTCTAAATACTCCGGACGTGGTAAAATGATTATGGACGGTGACTTTATCCGCTTGAATACATTCGGTTCCGATGCGGAAAAGGAAAGTGTCATTTCTCTGCAACTCATGGCGGGCGGTCCGGTAGCGATTGCCGATGTGCCGGGAGATAGTTTTGCCAATTCAGATTTGAAGTTTTGCCAGAACGAAGAAATGCTGGCTTTGAATAAGGATGGTTTTGCCGGTAAACCTTTATCCGATGTTTTAAATAGTACGAACAGTCAGATATGGTATGGACAGATGACAAACGGTGACTGGGTGATAGGCTTGTTCAATCGCGAAGATTCCAAGCAGTTTCGTTCGGTGAAATTCTCCGATTTAGGTATTGAGGGTAAGATGAAAGTGCGTGACTTGTGGAAACATGCAGATGAAGGAGAAGCTGATAACTTGAATGTGGAACTTGAGGCGCATGCCTGCAAGATTGTGAGGTTGACCAAACTCTGATTGTCTCACTTATGAATAGATAGAGAAATATGGAAAATACAATTAATATAGTGTTATTTCTACTTCTGGCAGCAGTGGGGAAAGCGCAGAATCTTTCCTCACCGGACGGTAATTTATTACTGAAGACAGTAGTAGAAAGGGGAATTCCCTATTACGAACTTTCTTACAAAGGTAAAGCTGTGCTTGCACCGAGTCGTCTCGGATTGGATATTAAATATGAACGCGGATTAATGAACGATTTCAGTGTGAAATCGGTACAGACGGATTCATTGGACGAATCGTGGAAACCGGTATGGGGTGAGCAATCGCTTATCCGTAACCATTATAACGAAATGCTGCTTACCTTGGAACAAGGTTTCAGCGGGCGCACGTTGAATATACGTTTTCGTCTCTTTAATGATGGTTTGGGATTTCGTTATGAGTTTCCCGAACAACCTACTTTGAATAAGTTCGTTATCAATGAGGAACTGACTCAGTTCAATTTGGCGCATGATTATACGGCTTTTTGTATGCCGGGTGATTATGACACCAATGAGTTTACCTACACCACAGCTCCTCTTTCTCAGATACGTGAAGAGATGCCTAAACAATCCGTGACCATGAAGTCGTATGAAGCGAAATCGGCGGGTGATTTGATAATACAGACGCCTCTGATGCTGAAAGGGAGTAACGGATTGTACATTAATATCCATGAAGCTGCTTTGGTGGATTACGCAGCTATGGAATTGAATGTAAATGATAAGTCTTTTTGTTTGACTGCCTGCTTGGTACCGGATAAAAACGGTGATAAAGGTTTCTTGCAAACCCCTTGCTTCTCACCTTGGCGCACAGTGGTAGTAAGTGATGACGCAAGGAATATCCTTGCCAGTAAGCTGATTCTGAATCTGAATGAGCCTTGCGGATATGCAGATACATCTTGGATTAAGCCGATGAAATATATCGGTGTATGGTGGGAGATGTTTATCGGGACAGGGAAAGATTGGGCATACAGCAGTTATAATCGTGCAAAACCGGGAGTGACCGATTATAGCAAGCTGACTCCTAATGGGCGTCATGCGGCCAATACCGATAATGTAAAAAGATATATTGACTTTGCTGCCAAACATGGTTTTGCCGCCGTATTGGTGGAGGGATGGAACGAAGGTTGGGAAGACTGGACGGCTTATACTAAAAATCGCCAGTTTAGTTTTACTTCTCCCTATCCGGATTTCGATGTAGATGAATTGCAGCGGTATGCTCATGAAAAGGGGGTGCGTGTAATGATGCATCATGAAACGTCTGCCAATGCCGCTGATTATGAACGACAATTGGATGATGCTTTCAAATTTATGGTGAATCATGGTTATAATGCAGTAAAAACGGGTTATGTAGGCCCTATAATTCCGCGTTGCGAATATCATGCTTCGCAATGGATGAATAATCATTATATACATGTGGCAAAGCGCGCAGCGGATTTTAATATTATGGTAAACAGTCACGAAGCTGTACGTCCTACGGGGTTGTGCCGTACTTATCCAAACTGGTTGGCGCAGGAATCTGCCCGTGGAACCGAATTTGAATCAATGGGCGGTAATCCGGTGGATCACACTACTATTTTACCTTTTACCCGTTTAATGGGCGGACCGATGGATTATACTCCGGGTATCTTTCAGGGAGATTTGAGTTATTACGAGAACGGTTATAAAAAGGATCAGCAGGCACGTACTACATTGGCCCGTCAATTGGCTTTGTATTGTACTATGTATAGTCCGCTTCAAATGGCTGCGGATTTGCCTGAGAATTACGAACGTTTTATAGATGCATTCCAGTTTATCAAGGATGTGGCGGTAGATTGGGATGAAAGCAGGTATTTGGAAGCCGAACCGGGTGATTATATCACTGTAGCACGACGTGCCAAAGGTACAAATAATTGGTTTGTAGGCTGTACGGCCGATGAGAATGGACATGTATCCAATCTTAAACTTGATTTTTTGATTCCCGGTAAGAAGTATATCGCTACTGTTTATGCCGATGCAAAAGATGCCGATTGGAAGAAAAATCCGCAGGCTTATGTTATTCGCAAAGGGATTGCTACTTCCAAAACCAAACTGAAACTTAGGGCGGCTTCGGGTGGAGGCTATGCCATCAGTTTGATAGAAGTGCAAGATAAAGCAGAATTAAGGAAAATGAAAAGTTTACCAACTAATATTTATTGAAAAATGAAACGAATAGGATTATGTAAATTCAATGCTTTACTTCTCTTGGCAGGACTATGCGTGATGGGCAGTTGTACCGAAGACGAATTACCGGCACCGATGAAGAAAGCGCGGACTGTGGTAAAACTTACGGCAGATTGGTCGGAATGCTCTTCGGCAGCACCGGCGAAATATATGGTGCGTATAGGCAATGAGACACAGGAAGTAACCGGTAATGTAAATAGTTTTTTATTGCTCTCCACAAGTGATTATGGCATGGTGGCGTATAATGAACCGCAAGGAGTTAGTGTTAACGGTAATATAGCTACCCTGAATACGGCCGCTACAAGGAGTGAGGGAAGTTCTGTCGTTACAGGTAATCCCGATGATTTGTTTTCTGTTTCGGAGGATTTAGTACAGGATGAACTACTTGCTTTGACAGGAGATACATTGCGGCTGACTGTAAAGATGCAACAGCGTACACGTCAAGTTAATATAACAATGGATACCGATGTGGAGAGTATTAAATCGGTGACAGGTATGCTGGATAATGTAGTTTCGAGTATAGACCTAACTACCGGTGAACTGCTGAGTGTGGCTAAAGCTTCTGTCAGTTTTACTGCGTCACCGGTAGCAGAAGGTGAGGCAAGTATGCGGCTCAAAGGTACTGTGCGTCTATTGGGGGTATCTCAAGAAAAAGCCCAGCGGCAGATAATGACGGTGGAGATAACTAAAGAAGATGAAACAACTGAGACAATAACTACCGACCTTACTGAAGTATTGTCTAAACTTGACGAAGGCGGTAATACGCCGTTGGATATAGAAGGAAGAGGTGGGTTCAACGGTAATGTCATAAATTGGGTTGTGGAAGAAAAAGGAGATTTAGATTGGTTAAAATAATTAAGAACTTTAAAGACTTAAGCAATGAAAAAGAACACATGTTTTGTTATGCTGGCTGCTTTGATGATGGCAGGTTGCAACAATGAAATAGACGAACAGGTAATGGATAGCAGACGGGTACCACTGCAAATAAATGGTGATATCAATATGCTGATGACACGTGCGGCAGATGACCATTGGGATGAGAAGGACGCTATCGGTGTGTATATGGTAAGTGCAGAAAATAGCATAGTAGGTGATGTAAGTAATTATCGTTATGTAGTAATTGATAAGAACAATGGTAATTTTTCTCCTGACGGGGAAACTAATACGGCTTATTTTCCCGAAAGTGATGATGTTGTGAATGTAGTGGCTTATTATCCGCAAGGAAATGTAGTTGAAAATAAATTATCGTTGGATTTAGCTAATCAGGATGAGCAGCCACGTATAGATTTAATGTCAGCAAAAGCAGAAGGTGCAAGTAAAAGTACTCCTATTATTAATCTTGGATTTAAACACCGTTTGACTAAACTTTTTTTTGAAATAGAAGGTGATGTCAATACCGATGGTATATATGCTGCAATAGGCAATCAATATACTGATATTCAGTATGATATTTTGAATGATAAGCTGTTGATTGCTGATGGGAGTGAAAAAAAAGACATAGTTATGAAATATTGGAATTTGAGTAATTATCGTTTTACAGAAGCTATTGTGTTACCCAATGAAGAAAACAATAGTGCAGAAGATCGTAAATTGACATTTCAATTGAATGAAAAAATATTTAATGCGACGATTAGTAACAGTACTACATTTGAAGCTGGTAAGAAGTATACTTATAAAGTTAAATTTGAAACAACTCCTTCAGGAAATATAAATGTAAGTATTACAGGAGTAAGCATTAAGAATTGGGACGATGGTGATATAAGTGATGATAATATAATAGTTCCTGGAACATTGAAATTTGATAGATTATACTTGGCAAGTGGTTTCACGGATTGGGGACGGCCGTATGAAATGATGAAAAGCGAAGATGGGAAAACCTTTACTTGGACAGGAAATGTAAAAGATGATAACCAAGAAATGAAATTTGCTCTCCTTCAACAAAGTATTATTGGAGATGTACAATTAATGCCTAATATGAATGGAACAACTAATAAAGAAGTAGAATTAAATGTGGAAATGAATGCATATCCTGTGATATATTATGATAATGAATCCATTAAACGTGATAATAAGTGGGTGATAAAAGAAAAAGGTACATATACTGTCACTGTTAATGTGGAAACTATGAAAGTAGAAGTGGAAAAGTTAGATGTTGTTTATTTGGTTGGAAGTGTTTTATCAGTGGAAGAGGGTGAAAATCAAAACAATGGTTATGATTTGAAAAGAGCTCCCTATTTTACAAAGATAGATAACGATAAATATGAATTGATAATCAACTTGCATGAGGGTGACTTTAAAATACTCTCCAAAATAGAATATACTAATACTAATAATGATTATTATGCTCCTGAGGCAAATACTCCATTTGTAACAGGAAGTAACATGAATGTAGATTGTCGTCAGGAGGATGGTAGAGATTACAAATGGCAAGTAACTGAAGCCCAAACCGGTACTTATAAACTCACTCTGAATACTTCCGAATTGGAAAATGTAACATTAACCGCAGAGAAATTATAATCAGCAACAACTGAATCAACAGGGTGAAATAACAGTTTTCAGGATTTTATAAAAAGCTTATATCCTCATTCATAAATACATGTCTATATTAACGGAATAATCTATGAATGAGGATATTTTTTGTACTATTAAAAGCCTTTTAATAAAGGCTCATATAGTAAAGGGGCGGGGAGGTATAATCAAGGAATAGACATAGGTTATACAAACTGTCAGTTAGTGATATGAATTCAGATAAATCATACAGATTTATTTATTATTTACTTAAACAGGTACTTTTGAATATGAAACAAACTTTTCAAATGATAGTATTGGTAACTTGTGCGTTGTTTATGGCACTGACGGTGCAAGCGCAGAATGCTACCAAGGTTTACCAGCAGGTTTCTCCGGACAATAATGTCCATCTTTCTTTTGAACTGCAAGAAAAAGGCAAACCCTCTTATTCTTTACAATACAAGAAATCTCAGGTTATCAATCCCAGTACCTTGGGCCTTGAACTGAACGGGCAGGAAAGCTTGCAGGAGGGATTTGAAGTAGTAAATACCTCTACATCTTCGTTCGATGAAACTTGGCAACCGGTGTGGGGAGAGAATAAGGATATACGTAATCATTATAACGAACTGCTGGTGGAACTGAAGCAAACATCGACCGGCCGTTTTATGAATCTTCGTTTCCGCGTGTACGACGATGGGATAGGCTTTCGTTACGAATTCCCTCAGCAGAGGAATTTAGTCTATTTCGTTGTCAGGGAGGAACATTCGCAGTTTGCCATGAGCGGTGACCATACTGCATGGTGGATTCCGGGAGATTATGATACACAAGAATATGATTATACGGAGTCTAAACTTTCCGAAATCCGCGGGTTGCTGCAAGGCGCTGTCAGCGGTAATGCTTCGCAGACTGTTTTCTCGCCTACCGGTGTGCAGACTTCCCTTCAGATGAAAACGGCCGAAGGACTTTATATCAATTTGCACGAGGCTGCGTTGGTTGATTATTCATGCATGCATCTTAATCTGGATGATAAGAATTTAATATTCGAATCATGGCTGACTCCGGATGCGGTAGGAAACAAAGCATATATGCAGAGTCCTTGCCATACTCCTTGGCGTACGGTGATGGTGAGTGACGACGCACGGAAGATATTGGCATCGAATCTTATTCTTAACCTGAATGAGCCTTGTAAATATGAAGATACTTCTTGGATTAAGCCGGTGAAGTACATCGGTGTGTGGTGGGAAATGATTGCCGGTGGAAAGCCATGGGCGTATACTTGGGATATTCCTTCGGTGAAACTCGATGAAACGGATTATACCGGGGTGAAACCCAACGGGGTTCATCCGGCTAACAATGCTAATGTAAAGAAATATATTGATTTTGCCGCCGAACATGGCTTCGACCAAGTATTGGTGGAAGGCTGGAATATTGGTTGGGAAGATTGGTTTGGCAATTCTAAAGATTATGTTTTCGACTTCCAAACTCCTTATCCTGATTTTGATATTAAAATGCTGAATGAATATGCTCATTCAAAAGGGGTGAAACTGATGATGCACCACGAAACATCATCCTCTGTACGTAACTACGAACGGCATATGGAAGCGGCTTATCAGCTGATGAATAAATATGGATATAACTCGGTCAAGAGTGGTTATGTGGGGAATATGATTCCCCGCGGAGAACATCATTACGGACAGTGGCTTAATAATCATTATCTGTATGCTGTGACTGAAGCTGCGAAGCATCGTATCATGGTTAATGCCCATGAGGCAGTACGTCCTACGGGACTTTGCCGCACGTATCCAAACCTGATTGGTAATGAGTCTGCCAGAGGTACGGAATACGAGGCTTTTGCCGGTAACAAACCTTTTCATACCACTGTGCTTCCGTTTACTCGTCTGCAAGGCGGGCCGATGGATTATACCCCTGGTATTTTCGAAATGGATATGAATAAATTGAATCCCAACAGTCATTCTCATGTAAACTCCACCCTTGCGCGTCAACTGGCATTGTATGTCACTATGTATAGCCCTTTGCAAATGGCTGCCGACCTTCCGGAGAATTACGAACGTTTTATGGATGCTTTTCAGTTCATTAAGGATGTAGCGGTAGATTGGGATGAAAGCCGTTATCTTGAAGCCGAACCGGGACGTTATATTGTGGTTGCCCGTAAGGCTAAGGGAACGGATAAGTGGTTTGTAGGCTGCACCAGTAACGAGGACGGTCATATTTCAGCATTGAAGTTGGACTTCCTTGATAAGGATAAGAAGTATATTGCCACTGTCTATGAAGACAGTAAGGATGCCCATTATCGAACTAATCCTCAAGCTTATACCATTCGGAAAGGAATTGTATCGGCCAAATCTGTATTGAAAATGAAAGCAGCGCCGGGTGGCGGTTATGCTATCAGTATCATGGAAGTTACGGATAAGGCTGCAATGAAAGGAGTGAAGAATCTGAAATAATATTTTAATTGAAACATTGAATGCCCAATGAATGGATTTAAGAAATCTTCTTCTCAAAAGAAACCCTTGCAACAAGGGTTTCTTTTGAATTTTAAAAAGGGGAAAACAATTATTTGTTTGGTTGCCCTACTAATGCTGGCAACCGCAAAGACTTCAGCGTCCGATAATAATCCGGTTGCCAACCCTGAAGCGGTGGTGATTTGCGGAAAAGCGCGCTTCACTGTTCTTACACCGGAAATGATTCGCATTGAATACAGTGCTAAAGGTATATTTGAGGACCAAGCTACGTTTACCGTAACCAATCGTAGGCTGAAGGTGCCACGTTTCAGGAAGAGGGAAGACAATACGTATTTGTATATAGTTACCGATAAGGTAAGGTTGAAATATCGCAAAAGTACAAATCCGGTGACAACTCCTGCCTCTCCTGAAAATCTGACCATAACTATTGATAACAATGGATGTGAGTCTGTGTGGTATCCCGGTAAATCAGATTCGTTGAATCTTAAAGGTACCTGCCGCACTCTTGACGGAAGTAATGGAGATAATAAGCGTGCCGAAATGGAGAACGGATTGATATCACGTTCCGGATGGGCTGTCATAGACGATTCATGGGCTGCCATACGCTCTGACGGTGGGCGTTCTTATGCTCTCCGGCCCAATGCGGATATGGAGTTTGACTGGTGGGCGGAACGCTCCGATACGGATGCTCTTGACATCTATTATCTGGGTTATGGTAATGATTATAAGAAAGCTATTTCCGACTACACTAAAATTGCGGGTAAGATACCATTGCCGCCCGATTATGTATTCGGATATTGGTATAGCAAATACTCTGCTTATTCGGCAGATGACTACCGCCGGATTATGTCTGAAATCAAGGATAATAAGATTCCTGCCGATGTAATGATTCTGGATATGGATTGGCACTGGAACGTAGGAAATGGACAATCCGGAGATAAAGGTGGTTGGACAGGATGGTCGTGGAATACCAATCTGATTCCGAATCCTAAGGGCTTGCTCCGGGATATCCATGATAATAATTTTAAGATTGCCCTTAATCTTCATCCTGCCGACGGTATAAACAAGAATGAATCGCCTGTCTATTTCGCGGCAATGAACTCGGAACTTAACGGTAAGTATCTTAACGACAAAAAAGATAATATCTCTTGGAGCATTGACTATACGGATTTTACAAAATCATTCTTTAAAAATATCATCCGTAATCACGAAAGTGAGGGAGTTGACTTCTGGTGGATTGACTGGCAGCAACATCTTACAAGCAATGATACTTACGGATTGAGTGAAACATTCTGGTGCAATCATATATTCTTTAACGATATGGTGAGAAAACGTACAGACCGCAGACCTGTAATTTTCCACCGTTGGGGAGGCTTGGGCAGCCATCGTTATCAGATTGGTTTTTCGGGCGATGCTCTTATAAACTTTCAGACTCTTGGCTTCCAACCTTATTTTACGGCTACAGCTTCGAATGTAGGGTATGGTTATTGGGGGCACGATCTTGGCGGACATGCATTCACAGATGAGAGTATTGTAAATGATCCGGAACTTGTACTTCGTTGGATACAATTCGGAGTGTTTACACCGATTTTCCGTACACATGCGACAAACGATGCACGCATAGAACGTCGAATTTGGAAGTTTGATAATTTTCCGACGATGCTTGAGGCGGTACGGCTTCGCTACTCGCTTTTTCCCTATCTCTACACTATGGCCCGTAAAGCTTATGATACCGGTATATCTGTTTGCCGTCCTCTGTATTATGAATATCCGGAGAGTGAGGAAGCTTATGTTTATGAGAACGAGTATTTTTTCGGTGATGATATTCTTGTAGTTCCTATCACTGAAGCTGCTGTTGAGGGTATCAGTGCCAAGGAAATCTGGTTTCCTGAAGGAAAATGGTGGAGCGTATCTACCAATGAACTTATTGAGGGACCGTGTAAAAAGGTTATGAATTTCACACACGAGCAAATACCCTATTTTTTCAGACAAGGGGCTATCATACCCTACAACCCTCCTACTGTAATGAATGTTACCGAACGTCCGGATAATCTAATCCTGAATATTGTAGCCGGTTCTGATGGTGAAAGTTCTTTATATGAAGACAGTGGAAATAATAGTGATTATGCCACTATGTACTCTACAACAGCTCTGAAACAAATAGCTGATGGAAATAGAGGTAAGTATATTATTTCTGCACGTCGGGGTAATTATAAGGGTGGCGCGTCTGTACGTTCATATACGTTGCGGATATTTGATACTGCCGCACCCGTATCCGTAAAGGTGAACGGTAATACTGCTGTATCGTATGTTTATGACAAAGATAAAAGATGTACTACGGTCGAGGTTCCTGCCATAAAATGCTCCACAGGAGTTAAAGTTGAAGTTATCTATTCGAAAGAATAGATAACTTCAAATCTGTTTTTGAATACGCTATTGTCGAAAGATATTTTTCGGCAGTTGCATTTTTTATAATGTTCGCTTTTGCGCGGACAGTTGTTCGGAAATGAACACAGCTTTGTTTTAGATAATCGTTGATTCTCAGTTGTTTATAAGTTTGGCACAGCAATTGACTATATATAGCCGAAGGCGCTCGGCAAAGAAAGCCTGAATAATTCAAACTAATAATAACAATAAAAACATAACGATTATGAAGACAAATGTAATTCTTAAGGCAGTGGTAATGGTAGCGGTAGTAATGGCAAGCGTATTAAACTTCTCTGCGAATGCAATGAATCCTACGGATTACGTAAAGAATGAGGAAATGAGCGGCGAACTGGTAACAGCCCGGACAATCTTCCGTAATGAGGATGGTTATTTATTCCGTCACCTGCGTTATACTTATGGCTATGACAATGAGAATCGTGTAATCAGCAAAGAAGCTTCCAAATGGGACAGTGTAAAAGAAGCATGGGTTCCTTACTTCAAGCTGGATATCGAATATACGGGTGATGAGGTTTCTTTGAGCTATGCCCGTTGGAACTCCAAGGACAATGCTTACAATGATAATATTGAAACCAGCGTTTACGAACTGAATCACAATGACGCTACTTTGATGCTGGCAAGTGTGAAATGAGACATACAGGCATAAAAAAAGGAGTACCGCTGTACTCCAACCTTTGTTAACCTTAAATCTAATACTATGAAAAACACATTGCAAAGGTACGGACTTTTGGGAAATCTCCAAATAAAACAAATAAAAAAGTGTGTTTTATAACACGTTTTAGCAAAAATACCCACTTTGTTAAGGCTTACTAAGGATTTAAACCCTCTACATACGTATTTTCTAAAAAAGGATTATCTTTGTCCTGCTTAATCAAATTACATTAAAACTCTAAACAGATACCGCTGTGAACGAAGATATTGTCCTTACCCCGATGATGAAACAGTTCCTTGACTTGAAGGCGAAACATCCCGATGCCGTCATGCTGTTTCGTTGTGGCGACTTCTATGAGACTTATTCCACCGATGCTATTGTAGCTTCTGAAATTTTAGGCATTACCCTGACAAAGCGTGCCAATGGCAAAGGGAAAACGATTGAAATGGCCGGTTTTCCTCATCATGCGCTCGATACGTATCTGCCCAAGCTGATACGTGCAGGCAAGCGCGTAGCCATTTGCGACCAGCTGGAAGACCCGAAGCTCACCAAGAAACTGGTGAAACGCGGTATCACCGAGTTGGTAACACCGGGTGTGTCCATTAACGACAACGTACTGAATTACCGGGAAAACAACTTCCTTGCCGCCGTTCACTTCGGTAAAGGCGCTTGCGGCGTGGCATTTCTGGACATCTCTACGGGTGAGTTCCTGACCGCCGAAGGGCCTTTCGACTATGTGGACAAGCTGTTGAATAACTTTGCTCCGAAAGAAGTGCTTTTTGAACGTGGCCGTCGGGGAATGTTTGAGGGTAACTTCGGCAGCAAGTTCTTTACATTCGAGCTGGAAGACTGGGTATTTACGGAAACCACCGCCCGCGAGAAGCTGCTGAAACACTTTGAAGTAAAGAATTTGAAAGGATTCGGCGTGGAACACCTCAAGAACGGTATCATTGCTTCGGGGGCTGTCTTGCAGTACCTCATTCTGACGCAGCATACGCAGATAGGGCATATCACTTCGCTGGCGCGCATAGAAGAAGACAAATACGTCCGCCTGGATAAGTTTACGGTGCGCAGCCTGGAGCTGATGGGCAGTATGAACGACGGCGGCAGCAGCCTGTTGAACGTGATAGACAAAACTATCAGTCCGATGGGAGCCCGTCTGTTGAAGCGCTGGATGGTGTTCCCCCTGAAAGATGTGCAGCCCATTAATGAGCGATTGAACGTAGTGGAGTATTTCTTCCGCCAACCCGACTTCAAGGAACTGATTGAAGAGCAGTTGCATTTGATAGGTGACCTGGAACGTATCATCTCCAAAGTAGCCGTGGGGCGTGTCTCTCCTCGTGAGGTGGTTGCCTTGAAAGTAGCCTTGCAGGCAATCGAGCCTATTAAGGAAGCCTGTATGGATGCCGATAACGCCAGTCTGAACCACATTGGCGGGCAACTGGACATCTGCCGCGCCATTCGTGACCGCATCGATAAGGAAATCAACAACGATCCCCCGTTGCTCATCAATAAAGGCGGCGTGATAAAATCCGGCGTGAATGCCGAGCTGGACGAGTTGCGTCAGATAGCTTATTCCGGTAAGGACTATCTTTTGAAGGTACAGCAGCGGGAGAGCGAACAGACGGGGATTCCCAGCTTGAAGATAGGTTATAACAATGTGTTCGGTTACTATATCGAAGTGCGCAACGTGCACAAAGATAAAGTGCCGCAAGAATGGATTCGCAAGCAGACGCTGGTCAATGCCGAACGCTACATTACGCAGGAATTGAAAGAGTACGAAGAGAAGATACTCGGCGCCGAAGACAAAATACTGGTACTGGAAACACAGCTTTACACAGAGCTGGTACAATCGCTGAACGAGTTCATTTCCGCCATTCAGATTGACGCGAACCAGATAGCGCGTCTGGACTGTCTGCTTTCCTTTGCCACTACGGCCCGCGAAAACAATTATATCCGTCCCGTAATCTCCGACGACGAGGTGCTGGAAATACGCCAGGGACGTCATCCGGTCATCGAAAAGCAGCTTCCGATAGGCGAGAAGTACATAGCGAACGATGTAATGCTGGACAGCAGCACGCAGCAGATAATCATCATTACCGGTCCCAATATGGCGGGTAAGTCGGCGTTGCTCCGTCAGACTGCTTTGATTACGCTTATGGCGCAAATCGGCAGCTTCGTTCCGGCCGAAAGCGCGCATATCGGTTTGGTGGACAAGATATTTACCCGTGTGGGAGCCAGCGACAATATCTCCGTAGGCGAGTCTACGTTTATGGTGGAGATGAACGAGGCGGCGGACATATTGAACAACCTTTCTTCCCGCAGTCTGGTGCTCTTCGACGAATTGGGGCGCGGTACTTCTACTTACGACGGTATTTCCATTGCGTGGGCCATTGTGGAGTATATCCACGAACATCCGCGCGCCAAGGCGCGCACGCTCTTCGCCACGCACTACCATGAACTGAATGAGATGGAAAAGTCCTTCAAGCGCATCAAGAACTATAACGTGTCGGTGAAGGAAGTCGACAATAAGGTCATTTTCCTGCGCAAATTGGAACGCGGCGGCAGTGAGCACTCCTTCGGTATCCATGTAGCCAAAATGGCCGGTATGCCCAAAAGTATTGTGAAACGCGCCGACGATATCTTGAAGCAGCTTGAGACGGATAATCGTCAGCAAGGTATATCGGGCAAGCCGATGGCCGAGGTGGGAGAGACGCGCGGCGGTATGCAGCTTAGCTTTTTCCAGCTTGACGACCCGATATTATGCCAGATACGCGACGAAATACTGAATCTCGATGTCAACAACCTGACGCCGCTCGAAGCGTTGAATAAGCTGAATGACATTAAACGGATAGTCAAAGGAAAGTAGCCTGCGATATAGATTCTGTTTCAAAGGATGGAACGAAGTGTTCCCCTGTGGGGAACAAAGTGTTTCGCCCGGTGGAACAAGAAGTTTCAAGGCATGGAACTTTCAGTTTCCTCAGGTGGAACTGCCGGTTTCATGCCTTGAAACTTTTTTAGTGTTGCGGGGATGTTATTTTCCTGCCGTTTTCTTGCCGTAGAAGAACATGAAGTAAACTCCGATAAGTATGAACGGAATACTGAGCCATTGTCCCATATTCAGCGCCATTGTCCTTTCAAAATCCACCTGGTCTTCTTTCAGGAACTCGATGAAGAAGCGGAATACGAATATTTCTGTCAGGCAAAGGCCGAAGAAGAAGCCGCGGTGATAGGGTAGGGAAGCTTTCTCCCGCTTCTGCTGCCCGCGCTTGTATAGGTAGACCATGCCCAGGAAGAAGATGAAATAGGCGATTGCCTCGTAGAGCTGCGCCGGATGGCGGGGCAGCATGTCTACCCGCTCAAAGACGAACGCCCAGGGTACATCGGTCGGCTGGCCGATAATCTCGGAGTTCATCAGGTTGGCAAGGCGGATGAAGCAGGCGGTGATAGGCGTGGCCACGGCTATCATGTCCAGCACGTCCATATAGTGCATCTTTGTTTTGCGGCAGTACATCCAGAGGGCGATAATCAGTCCCAGCGTACCGCCGTGACTGGCAAGTCCTTCGTATCCCGTCCATTTCCAGCCGCCGTCCGGAAGGAACTTCACGGGGAGTATCATTTCCCAGAAATGGTTCAGGTAATAATCCGGCTGATAGAACAGGCAGTGTCCTAATCTCGCTCCTATCAGGATGCCGAAGAAGCAGTAGAAGAACAGCGGCTCGAATGTCTTTTCGTCGATTTTCCGGTCGCGGTATTGGCGGTGTACTATTACGTAGGCAAGAGCGATACCGACAACCCATAACAGGCCGTAATATCGGATTGGAAGGCTGCCGAAAAGGTTGAACAGTTCCGGGTTGGGATTCCAGTTGATGGAGAGGAGAGTCAGCATATTCATAAGTAGTAAAAATTAGTAAGTAAATGTTGAAATTCGGCTTATATCAAGGCTGTCTGTCATTCAGCGCGCAGCGAAGAACCTTTTTTCTTTTTCTCCCGTTTCCCCTTACATCAGGAGAGGAGATTCCGCGCTACGCTCCGAGTGATAAAAACAGTATGGGATAATTAAGCGAAGGTATAAAATTATTTGAATTTCTCCGCTACCATTCTGTATGTGGGGATGTCAATTCCCTGTTCTTCGGCTGCCGTAATCATGTCGAAAAGTAATCCCTGAACTTCGCTTTGATGCCCGCGCGCCATGTCTTTTTGCATGGAAGCGGTGCTTTCGGGGGCAAGTTTGTCGATGACCTTGAGGTTGTACTCTACGATGTCTTCCTTGAAGTCAATGCCCAGTTTCCGTCCCAGTGCGGCGCTTTCCTGTGAAAGTCCGATGAAGGTGTCGCGTACTTTTCCGGGTTTCTGTACTTCGCCCATAGACACGTCGTAATAAGCGCCGGTTACGGCCATAGCCGAGATGAAAGACCATTTTACGAAAGTGTCGCGGTTGATGTCGGGAGATATTTCCGCCTTGATGCCGCTTTCCTGTAAGTCTTGTTGAATGGCTTCCAATGTTTCACGGGAAACAACGGTGTCTTTGTGGGCTCCGTAAACCAAACGGAATATTTTTCCCATCTGTGTGATTTCGCCTTTGCCGGAAACGAATCCTACGATGTAGATGCAACCGTCCAGTACCGTAACGCCGGGAACCAACCGCTGGATACGAGGCCCTGTGCCGTAGACGTTCAGAATGGGGATTACCACCGTATCTTTGTGTGCGGCGCGTTTGATTAGTTCCGTAATGGAGTCTACGGAATAGCCTTTGACGCATACGAAGATAACGTCTGCCTTGCAGTCGGCTGACGAGGAAGCGAGAGCGGCGTATTCCTCCGCTGTATAAGCGGGTATCTTCAGGGTTTGCTCGCCTTTTAAGTCGGAATGTAACCGCAGGCCGTACTCGCGTATAGCGGCAAGGTGCTCGCCGCGTGCGATGCAAGTAACGTCTTTTCCTGCCAATGCGAGGAAACCTGCAATGCTTCCGCCCACGCCGCCTGTGCCTGCGATGAGGTACTTCAGATTGTTATTTGTCATTTGTAGTGTATTAGTCTGGCTCATGTCTTTATACGTTGAATCGGAAGTGCATGATGTCTCCGTCCTGCACTACATATTCCTTGCCTTCCACACCCAGTTTTCCGGCTTCGCGCACGGCGGCTTCACTGCCGTATTTGATGTAGTCTTCGTACTTGATGACTTCCGCGCGGATAAAACCTTTCTCAAAGTCGGTGTGGATAACGCCGGCGCATTGCGGGGCTTTCCAGCCTTTGCGATAGGTCCATGCTTTTACTTCCATTTCGCCGGCGGTGATGAACGTTTCGAGGTTCAGCAGGCTATAGATGGCTTTAATCAGTCTGTTGCAGCCGCTTTCTTTCAGGCCGAGGTCTTCGAGGAACATTTGCTTTTCTTCGTAAGTTTCCAGTTCGGCAATGTCGGCCTCGGTCTGTGCGGAGATGATGATGAGCTCGGCGTCTTCGCCTTTGATGGCTTCGCGCACTTGCTCTACGTATTGGTTGCCGCCGGCGGCGCTGGTGTCGTCCACGTTGCAGACGTAGAGCACCGGTTTCGTTGTGAGCAGGAACATCTGCTTGGCGCACTGTTCTTCATCGTCGTTCTGAGGTATTACGGTGCGGGCGCTCTGTCCTTGTTCCAGCGCGTCTTTGTAGCGGAGCAGGAGTTCGTACTCTACCTTCGCCATTTTGTCTCCGCCTACTTTGGCTATCTTTTCCACGCGCTTGATGCGGTTTTCCACCGTATCGAGGTCTTTCAGCTGGAGCTCGGTATCGATGATTTCCTTGTCGCGTACAGGGTCTACGCTACCGTCCACGTGTACGATATTGCCGTTGTCGAAGCAGCGCAGTACGTGGATGATGGCGTCGCACTCGCGGATGTTGCCCAGAAACTGATTACCCAGTCCTTCACCTTTGCTGGCGCCTTTCACCAGTCCGGCAATATCGACAATATCGCATACGGCGGGCACGATACGTCCCGGATGAACGATTTCGGCGAGTTTGGTCAGTCGCTCGTCGGGTACGGATACCTGTCCCATTTGGGCGTCGATGGTACAAAAAGGAAAGTTTGCCGCCTGTGCTTTTGCGCTGGACAGGCAGTTGAAAAGAGTGGATTTCCCTACGTTGGGCAGTCCCACTATACCTGCTTTTAATGCCATAAGTATATCTTGTTTTTTAATTATTATTCAGCTAATTGGCTGCAAAGATAGTCTTTTATCTTTTCTCTTCTTCGAACATTTGGTGAAAAATGCTTCTTAGGCGTATCTCATCCGCTATGATGGTTTGCAGCTCTTTCAGTCGTCCGGCGTTCTTTGAGTCGGGAAACCAGAGCTTCAGATAGCCGCCGGAAGCGTATTTCTCCATCAGATGTTTGTAGAAACGTTGGTAGTGCCATGCTTCGTCCGCCGTAGGATTTTGTTTCAATCCGTATTGTACGGTACGGCGCAGGGTGATGTCAGCGTCGATGATGCGGTCGGCTTCGGCTACGATTTTACCGTAGATGCTGCGTGGCTCATGGTCGGTGGATGCCCGGTGGTCTTCTACGGCTTCACGCATAATCTTTATCTCTGCTTTGTCGAACCATTGCAGAAGGTTGGCGTCTGCCGCTATGATTTCTCCCGAAACGAGGTGATGCGTGGCACGGTCGCGGCACAGTCCTGTGTCGTGATAGGCCGCTATGGTGTAGACAAGACGTTCGTCCGCTTGGGGGTAGAGTTTGGCGAGAGCGAGGCTTTCGTCGATGACTGTCTGTACGTGCGAGAGGTTATGAGCCTTGTCAAAGTATTCATATCGGGGAATGATTTCTGTTTCGATGTAGCGGATAAGTGTCTGGGGTATCATGTTTCTATATTCTTGCTCAAGAATACAAAATTAGTGATTTATATGGATTCAGCCACAACCCGGATAGCAGATAATATAACCTCAACCACAGATTTACGGTAATCTTTCCTTCGAATATGTAATTTGGGTTATAATATCCGTAATCTATCTACCATGCCATGATATGCTTTCCGCTACTTTTGTATTCAAAAGTCCAGCAGTCCCCGTCGTGGTGGCAATTCGGACACGTTTTGATAACATAAAATCCGACTAACAATGAATACCAAAATCTTCAAATCGGCAGTTATTACCTCCTTCATAAGTTCCTGTATGCTTATGGGATGTAATAGTAACAGAACAAACGATGAGACAAATTCTGCCAATCAAATGAATGCACTTAATCTGACTTCAGAATGGGACAAGACTTTTCCCAAAAGCGACAAAGTAAACCATAGTAAGATAACTTTCCATAATCGTTATGGCATCACGTTGGCGGCAGACCTTTACACGCCCGTAAATGCCTCAGGGAAACTTCCGGCAATCGCTGTCAGCGGACCGTTCGGAGCTGTCAAAGAACAGTCTTCCGGATTGTATGCCCAACAGCTTGCCGAAAGAGGTTTCCTTACCATCGCTTTTGATCCCTCATATACCGGAGAAAGCGGAGGAGAACCGCGCTATGTGGCTTCTCCCGATATTAACACGGAAGATTTTAGCGCAGCCGTTGATTGCCTGATGAACCGTGAGGATGTAGATTCCGAAAAAATCGGTATCTTAGGTATCTGCGGTTGGGGAGGAATAGCTATACAGGCAGCTATCAACGACCCACGCATAAAAGCTACTGTGGCATCTACCATGTATGACATGACACGCGTAAATGCCAACGGATATTTTGACTCTGAAAACACGGCAGAACAACGCAATTTCAAACGTGCGGCCATGGTTGCGCAGCGTACCGAAGATTATAAGAGCGGCTTTTACAAATCGGGAGGTGGAGTTGTCAGTCCTCTCCCTGACGATGCGCCCCAGTTCGTGAAAGACTATTACGCTTACTACAAAACTCCACGTGGCTATCACAAACGTTCGCTCAATTCAAATAACGGCTGGAACGTCACCTCCAATCTTCCTTTTCTTAATTTCAAATTCTTTGACTATGCCGATGAATTGGAAAGTGCGGTGATGATTGTACATGGCGACAAAGCGCATTCGTTCTATTTCGGTAAAGATACGTATGCCCTTTTGAAAGGCGATAATAAGGAGTTTGTCGTTGTCGCAGGCGCAAACCATACAGATTTGTATGATGGACTTAGCGTAATCCCTTTCAATAAGATAGAAAGTTTCTTCAATGAAAATCTGAAATAAACCAAAGGGAGAAAATCGTTGTGCCGTACAAGACGGTATGCGGCGAATTTATCCTTTATTTATAGAGCGTGATGCACTTGTTATGGCACCACCATCCTAATTTCACAAAGTCTGCCGTTTCTCTCTTATGAAGGCGGAAATACAAAAAGAGCCGGAATACATTTGTATTCCAGCTCTTTAGTTTATAGAAAGGTTTTGGGTTATTGTTAGCAACTAAAGTGTATTTAAGAGAGAATGAATAGATTACATGTTAGGGTTGTCCATTGTCACCGTCATCTCAGGGATGAGGATGTATGTATTCTTTTTGTTGTTCCATTTATAATAGGTGGTGGTAACCGATTTACCCTGATAAGCATAACGGATACACATATCATTGGTCCATGTATTCTTTACGGCATTCCATTTCAGTGCCTCGTTTTCTATCATGCGGTTCTGGTCGTCGTACTTATAATTGTACTTCATATAGTTGGCAAGCGTGCTGCCGTCCATTTTATAAACTGTTTCAGCAACCTTCACTCCATTCACTTCTTCCGAATTGTAAATAAGGTTACTTTTATTGTCTGCCGATGCGCTCATTCCACACACAAAAAGAAAAGAGAATAAAATCAAAGTTTTTAAAGTTTTCATGGCTTTATGTTTTTAGAGTTGTACTTGCTATTTTCTATCAATATGTCATTGATTACGCTGCAAATGTACGTAATAAATTGACATAAATAAAATAATAGGGATTTATTTTATCAATATGTCAGATTATACGGAGGGGATATGCTTTCTTTTTGGAAAGATTAATTAATAAAAAATATCCGGCAGTGAGGATGCCGGATATTCTGGTGAGCAAACTGTATTTTAAAGCGATTACTTCTGTTGCTTTCTGATTGTAAGTTAAATAAAGTTATAGACCGGATCAGTGTGCTTCCAACCAGTTCTTTCCCCAACCGCAATCGGCTTTCAGGGGTACCAGCATGCGATATGCCCGCTCCATCTCTTCGATTACAATTTTCTGTATAATCTCTTTTTCTGCCTCGGGAACGCTGAAATTCAGTTCGTCATGGACCTGTAAAATCATCTTTGCTTTCAGATTGTTACTTTGAAGGCGTTGACAGATGAGTGACATGGCTACTTTGATGATGTCGGCAGCGCTTCCCTGGATAGGAGCGTTGATGGCATTGCGCTCTGCATAACCGCGTACTACGGCATTGCGTGAGTTGATATCGGGCAGGAAGCGTTTGCGGTGGAAGATGGTTTCTACATATCCGTTTTCGCGTGCCACCTGTATGCTTCTGTCCATATATTCTTTGACTTGCGGATAAGTTTCGAAATATCCGTCTATCAGTTCTTTGGCTTCCTGGCGGGGAACGTTCATACGTTCCGCCAGTCCGAATACGGAGATGCCGTAGATAATACCGAAGTTGGCGGTTTTGGCTTTACGGCGCATATCGGCTGTTACGTCGTTAATATCCACCTTATATATTTTAGCGGCCGTGGCTGCATGAATGTCGTAACCGCTGAGGAAAGCGTCAATCATATTCTTGTCTTGGCTCAGATGCGCCATAATGCGCAGTTCAATCTGTGAGTAGTCGGCGGAGAAGAATTCGCATCCGTCATCGGGAATGAAGGCTTTACGGATTTCTTTGCCGTCCTCGTCACGAATGGGGATATTCTGCAGGTTCGGATTGCTGGAACTGAGTCGTCCGGTAGCGGTCACCGCTTGGTTGAAAGAGGTATGGATACGTCCCGTACGCGGGTTTATCAACTGAGGCAATGCATCGATATAGGTGCTTAACAGCTTCTTCAGTCCGCGGTACTCAAGTATCTTGCCAATGATTGCGTGCTTACTCCGGAGACTTTCAAGCACTTCTTCGGAGGTAACATATTGGCCTGTCTTGGTTTTTTTGGCTTTGTCTACGATTTTGAGTCTGTCAAACAATACTTCGCCTACTTGTTTGGGTGAGGCGATGTTGAAGGTTTCGCCGCCTGCCAGCGCATAGATTTCTTTTTCAATTTCCTGCAGACGGAGCGTGAAATGTTCGGACGATTGCCTGAGAGCTTCTGTGTCGATGCGCACTCCGTTGCTTTCGATATTGACGAGTACCGGTACAAGCGGCATTTCGATTTCATAAAAGAGATGCTCGGCGGACTGTTCTTTCAATTCTTTTTCAAGTACGTTCTTCAGTTTTAAGGTAACGTCCGCATCTTCGCAAGCGTAACGATAGACATCTTCCGCCGGAAGATCGCGCATATTCTTTTGATTTTTGCCTCTGGCTCCGATGAGTTCATCAATGTGGATGGTTTGATATTGCAGGTAGATTTCGGCAAGGTAGTCCATGTTGTGCCGAAGTTCCGGTTGCAATACATAATGGGCGAGCATGGTGTCGAAGAGTTTCCCTTTTACCTGTACTCCGTAATTTTGGAGAACAATCATATCGTATTTGATATTTTGCCCTACTTTCATGGAATTTTCATTTTCGTAAAGAGGACGAAGCTCGTTTACGATTTTTAACGCCTCGTCACGATTTGCAGGAACAGGTACATAGTAAGCCCGGTTTTCGGCGTCACTGAAGCTCATTCCCACCAATTCGGCTTCCATTGGTTCGGTTCCGGTAGTTTCAGTATCTATTGAGAGAATTTCAGTTGTAAGTAACTTTTGAATAATTTCCTTTCTTTTTTCTTCTGTATCAATAAGTTGATATTCTACATCGAGCATTTCTAAGCGCGTGAGATTTGATTTTTTTGCGCCATCCGTCCCGTCGCCTGCAAAATTTGCAAACAAATCGCCTTGAACGGGACCGTTATTTTCGGGAGTTGCACTCCCGGTCGGTTGGGCAAACAGAGTTCCGGCATAAGGATCGGGTGCGGCGGAATTGGAAGAAGAGGGAAGGGGAGTATCCGTCTTTTTCAGAACACGGTTGATGAGCGTGCGAAATTCCAACTCTTCGAAAATCTTACGAAGTTCTTCTTCGTTCGGTTCTTCGCGGACGAGTGTATTCATGTCGAGCTTGATGGGCACATCCACTTTGATGGTCGCAAGGAATTTGGAGAAAGTAATCATTTCCCGGTTTGCCTCTACTTTGGTTTTAAGCGCGCCTTTCAATTGGTCGGTATGGGCAAGCAGGTTTTCGATGCTGCCGAATTCCGCTACCAGTTTCTGCGCGGTTTTCTCGCCCACGCCCGGACAGCCGGGGATATTGTCGGAAGAGTCTCCCATCAGTCCCAGCATATCGATGACTTGCTCGGTGGACCGGATATCGAATTTGGCTTTTATCTCCTCGATGCCCATGACTTCAAATCCGCCGCTATGTTTGGGACGGTACATAAACACGTTGTCCGATACCAGTTGGCCGTAGTCTTTATCGGGGGTCATCATATAGGTGGTGATACCTTGCTTTCCGGCTTCGGTGGCAAGGGTACCTATCACATCATCGGCTTCATAACCGGGGACTTCCAGGATGGGAATGCGGTAAGCGCGGATAATGTCTTTTATGATAGGTACGGAAAGGCGGATAGCTTCGGGAGTTTCTTCCCGTTGCGCCTTATATTGTTCGTAAGCTTCGTGGCGGAATGTCGGCCCCGAAGGATCAAAAGCTACTCCTATGTGCGTAGGATTCTCCTTTTTCAGTACTTCTTCGAGGGTATTTACAAACCCTAGAATGGCGGAAGTATTGAATCCTTTGGAGTTGATTCGCGGATTTTTGATGAACGCATAATAAGCACGATATATCAATGCGTAGGCATCAAGCAAGAAAAGTTTATCGGTTGAATTCATAGATTTATCCTTTTTTTCATGGTAAAAGTACAAAAAAATACCGTATTAACTGTTTTATTACTATTTTTGTGCTCAAATAGCGATGTATGGACAGTATATCCCTCATAAAATCCCCGATTTCTGCGGAGTTGGAAGACTTCAAAAAGCATTTTGACAGTTGCCTTTCCAGTTCTAATCTTTTGCTGAATAGCGTAATTGCGCATATACGGCAGAAGAATGGGAAGATGATGCGTCCGATTCTGGTTTTGCTTGCCGCGAAGCTGTATAATGAGATTTGTCCGGCAACGCTCCATGCCGCGGTTGCCTTGGAACTCCTGCATACGGCAAGTCTGGTGCATGATGATGTAGTGGATGAAAGCACCGAACGTCGGGGACAGCTCTCTGTAAATGCTATCTTTAATAATAAGGTGGCTGTGCTTACGGGGGATTATTTGCTGGCAACGGCTTTGGTGGAAGTAGGGATGACACGTAATTACGCCATTATAGATGTTGTTTCAAACTTGGGTCAGGACTTGGCGGAAGGGGAGCTGTTGCAGCTTTCCAATGTCAGTAATCCCGAATATTCCGAAGATATTTACTTTGACGTCATTCGCAAGAAGACGGCTGTACTGTTTGCAGCTTGTATGAAGGCAGGTGCGCTTTCGGTGGGGGCCAGCGATGAAAAGGCGGAATATGCACGTCTCTTTGGCGAATATATCGGTCTTTGCTTTCAGATTAAAGACGATATATTCGATTATTATGAAAGTAAGGAAATAGGTAAGCCTACCGGTAATGATATGCTGGAAGGAAAGTTGACCTTGCCTGCATTGTATGCCCTTAATTCAACGCATGATAAACAAGCAAAAGAGATTGCCGTAAAAGTGAAGAACGGAACGGCGACAACTGGTGAAATAGCCCGATTGATTGAATTTACCAAAGAGCATGGCGGCATTGAATACGCTACGAAAGTCATGGTGGAATTCAAAGAAAAGGCACTTTCGTTATTGGCTTCCATGGAGGATACGGATGTCAAGAAAGCGCTTGTCTGTTATCTGGATTATGTAGTGGAACGTGAAAAATAATTTCATCCTGCCATTCAAAGCGGAGCGAAGAATGACAGGATGAGAAACTTATCTTTTTATTTGGTGGCGGTTCTTAAAAGAACTTCATTTCCTCGCCTTTGATTTCCGAAAGTAGAAGATTTGCCAAACGGCTTGTACCCAGACGGAACAGTTCGTTATTCAGCCATTCCTCACCCAGTACTTCTTTTACAATGGTATAATAAATTAATGCGTCGTTTACGCAGTTGATACCACCTGCCGGTTTAAAACCTATCTTATTACCCGTCAGCGCATGGTATTCCTTGATAGCCTGACACATTACGTATGCTGCTTCCGGAGTGGCGGCAGGCTGCTGTTTTCCGGTAGAAGTTTTGATGAAATCGGCTCCTGCATACATGGATAGGATAGAGGCTTTCTTGATGTTGGCTGCCGTTTTCAAAGCTCCGGTTTCCAGGATTACTTTCAAGTGATGCTCCTTACAGGTAGCTTTCAGCTCTTGTATTTCATCGCACATGGTTTCATAATCTCCGCTGAGGAACTTTCCTATGGAAATTACGATATCTATTTCATCGGCTCCTTCCATGATTGCCATGGCTGTTTCAGCTACCTTTACTTCTATAAAAGTCTGTGAAGAGGGGAAACCTGCCGATACGCAGGCTATTTTTACATCCTCCACTTCCAACGTATCTTTTACTACTTCCGCAAAGTTGGGATATACACAAATAGCCGCCACGTTCTTCAAATCGGGAAATTCTTCGTCAAACTGGTTTACTTTCTGAGTAAACTTCATGACGCTTTCATCGCTGTCCGTACTGTTGAGAGTGGTAAGGTCGATGCAGTTGAACAGGAATTTCTTTACTTCCGGAGTGTTGTTGGCAGGCACTTTCTCTGCGATTATTTTAGCTACTTCCGCAGCTATTTCCGCATCGTTCAGATTGGTGTTGTACTTCGCCAAGGCGGCATCATACTTGCTCTGGGTGGATTCATTATTCTCCATGGTCAGATAATTTAGGGTTATTGATATGTCTTGTTTGGTCGCGTTTGGTCTTCTTCTCTATGCTGCGTGCAAAGGCCTCGGTGATATCAACCCCGGTCTGATTTGCAATGCAGAGAAGTACCCAAAGGACGTCTGCAATTTCTTCCTCAACGTTGTCTTCTTCTCCTTTCTTGAAAGACTGGTCGCCATATTTGCGTGCCATAACTCGTGCCAATTCACCTACTTCTTCGGTCAATATGGCCATATTGGTGAGCTCGCTAAAGTAACGTACTCCATATTTCTTGATCCAGAAATCTACCTCTTGTTGTGCTTCTTTTAATGTCATTATTCCTTATTTTTTGTATCCATACAGATGGTCACAGGGCCATCGTTCAATAATTCTACTTTCATATCGGCTCCAAATTCACCGGTACCTATTTCTTTACCTAATGCTAAACTCAATTCTTTGCAAAATTGTTCGTACAACGGAACAGAAATTTCCGGTTTCGCCGCCCGGATATAAGAGGGACGATTACCTTTCTTGGTTGATGCATGCAGCGTGAACTGGCTGATTACCAGTATGTCACCGTTGATGTCGAGTATGGATTTATTCATAACGCCATTCTCGTCGTCAAAGACACGCAGGTTGACAATCTTTTTACACAACCAGTCGATATCCTCCTTGTCGTCCGTTTCTTCTATGCCTACCAGTATCATAAATCCTTTTTGAATGGCAGACTTACAAGTTCCGTTGATAGTGACAGACGCATGTCCGGTACGTTGTATAACTACTCTCATGTTTTAGTTCTAAAAAATTAATTTTGCGGGTTGCAAAGTTACGAATAAATTCGTGATTGTCACGGTATAAGACCGGAATTTGTGTTGAAAGACTATTTACCTGTGAAATACTCCTTTATGATTTTTGCTTTTGTTTCGCCAACTACCTTGATAATCGCCTCCGCCGGTGCTTCTTTGATGCGTTTTACACTCTTGAATTCCTTTAGCAGGGCATTCTTGGTTTTGTCTCCGATCCCTTTTATCTCGTCTAAGGCCGAAGCTACCTGCCGTTTGCTGCGCTTGTCGCGATGGAAGGTAATGGCAAATCTGTGTACTTCGTCCTGTATCTGCGTCAGCAGGCGGAAAAGGGGGGAGTTTTGTTTGAGTCCGATTGTCTGCGGCGGGAAACCGTACAGCAGTTCTGATGTGCGATGTTTCCCGTCTTTGGCAAGCCCGGCAATAGGGATATCGAGGTTCAACTCATCAATAATCTCTTTTACGGCGCTCATTTGCCCTTTTCCTCCGTCGGTGATAAGAAGGTCGGGTAGAGGGGAGTTCTCTTCGATAGCGCGCTGATAACGCCGTTTGACAACCTCTTTCATGGACGCATAGTCGTCGGGCCCTTCCACAGTCTTGATATTATACTTCCGATAGTCTTTTTTAGACGGCTTTCCTTTAATAAAGACAACGCATGCCGCAACAGGATCAGAACCTTGAATGTTGGAGTTGTCAAAGCACTCTATCTGCATAGGCAACCTGTCGAGGTGCAATTCCTGCTGAATTTCTTTTAAAAGGCGTATTGTGCGTTGTTCCGGATTCAGCTTTTCCGCTTGTTTCAAACGGTCGGCTTTGTATTGTTTTACATTAAGGATGGAAAGCTCGAGCAGCTTTTTCTTGTCGCCGCGTTGCGGGATGGTAAATGTGACATCTTTAAGTTCCATATCCAACTCAAAAGGTACGATGATTTCGCGGGAAAGGCTCTTATACCGTTCGCGCATCTCAATAATACCCAATGAAAGAAGCTCCTCTTTTGTTTCGTTCAGCCGTTTCTTGTATTCGAAAGTGAAAGCTTGGTTGATCGCTCCGTTTGTAATATGCAGATAGTTGATGAATGCGGATTTTTCGTCATTGTCTTCTTCAATGGAGAATACGTCAATATTGTGCAATACGTTGCTTACCACCTCTGACTTAGAGCGGTAGTTCTCTAATAACAGGTATTTCTCTTTGATTTTCTGTGCCTCCTCAAACTTCATTTCCGCAGCAAGTTCCTGCATCTGCTGATATAGCATTCGCTCTATTTCTTGAGTGTTGCCTTTGAGTATTTCTTTTATTTCAGCGATGTTTTTAAGGTACTCTTCCTGATTTTGCTTGCCTATACATGGTCCTGCACAGTTTTTGATGTGGTATTCCAGACATACATTGAATTTCCCGGCCCGAATGTTTTCGGGAGAAAGATTCAGGTTGCAGGTGCGTAACGGGTACAAATGTTTAATAAGATCGAGTACTGCATACATGGATGGTATATGGCTGTATGGGCCATAGTAGGAAGAACCGTTACGTATAATTCTTCGTGTTTTGAATACGCGGGGGAAGTACTCGTTCTGCACGCAGATAGACGGATAGGTCTTATCATCTTTCAGCAATACATTATAGCGAGGTTTGTATTTCTTGATAAGATTGTTTTCCAGGAGCAAAGCATCCTCTTCCGTATTGACCACGATATACCGGATATCTGCAATCTTGCTAACCAATACACGCGTTTTTCCCGGTTCATGTTCTCTGTTGAAATAGGAAGATACCCGGCGTTTTAAGTTTTTCGCTTTCCCTACATATATAATCGTGCCCTCGGCGTTCAGATATTGATAAATACCGGGGCTTTCGGGAAGGTTCAGAACGATGCCTTTCAGATAATTATTTGTTTTTAGCTCTTCCATTGATAACAAAAGATGATAAGGTGATAAAGTGGTAAGGTGATAAAGGGGGCGGATGCAGCGACGCGGTGGTTGCCATTTTACCTCTTTATCACCCTATCCTTTTACAGAGTCAATACGGATTCTACATTTACATCTTTACTGAATAAGTCTTTTCCATGTAAGTCTTTCAATTCAATAATGAAGTTTACGTATATCTTTTGAGGATTCATCTTTTTCACCAATTTGCAGGCTGCTTCCATGGTTCCACCTGTAGCCAGGAGGTCGTCATGCAATAATACGACATCATCCGGTTCGATAGCATCTTTGTGTATCTGTACCGTATCTTTGCCGTATTCTTTATCGTAGCTTTCCTCGATTGTTTCTGCCGGTAGTTTTCCGGGTTTACGCATGGGAACGAATCCGGCACCTAAACGGGTAGCAAGAATGGGCCCCATGATAAAGCCTCTGGATTCTATACCTACTACTTTGGTTATTCCTTTATCCTTGTACATTTCATACAAGGTATCCGAAAGTTCTTGCAGTGCAGACGGGTTTTTAAACAGTGTAGTTACGTCGTAGAATAAAATTCCGGGGATTGGAAAGTCGGGAATTTCCCGAATGCTCTTGGCAAGTGTTTCTTTGCTCATAATCAATTTATTTAATACGTTTATTGAATTCTTTGTTTCACGTGGAACGTTAGCGCTTATCTCCCGCAAAGTACCAGTAATACGTTGATGTCACTCGGCGATACTCCCGGAATTCGGCTTGCTTGGGCTATTGTTTCCGGGTCGATCTTAACTAACTTCTGTCGGGCTTCGGTGGAAAGGGATTGAATGGAATTATAATCAAACTTCCCTTTAATTTTTATACTTTCCAATCGTGCCAGCTTATCTGCTATGATTCGTTCACGTCCGATATAGCCCTCGTACTTTATAAGTATTTCTGCCGCTTCGATAATTTCATCTTTTCTGTCCGTAATTTTATCCAGTTCCCGACGGAAAGCGCTGACATGCTCTGCCATATTTTCCAAAGTTACTTGCGGACGATTTATTAGGTCTATCAATTTGCATCCCTGACGGAGTGGAGTAGTACCGAGTTGTTCCAATACCGGGTTTATTAGTGTCGGTTTCATCGAATAATTCCGGGTAAACTCTATAATGTCTGTAACGGCTTCACGTTTACTTCTTAATAATTCGTAGCGGTCTTTTTGGGCAAGCCCCAGTTTCCAGGCTTTTTCGGTAAGCCTCATATCGGCATCATCCATACGGAGAAGGATGCGATATTCCGCACGTGAAGTAAACATGCGGTAAGGTTCGTCAACACCTTTGGTTACCAAATCGTCGATTAATACGCCTATATATGCTTCGTCGCGTGCAAGTGTAAAAGGTTCGCCGCCATGACAGTTGATATGTGCGTTGATACCCGCAATGATTCCTTGTCCGGCTGCTTCTTCATAACCGGTCGTTCCGTTTACTTGTCCGGCAAAGAAAAGGTTTTTGATTTTCTTCGTTTCCAACGTGTGTTTTAGTTGTGTAGGGTCGAAGAAGTCATATTCTATGGCGTAGCCGGGACGGTAAATAACGAGATCGCGGAATGCGGGAATCTTTTTCAGCGCTTCAATCTGTATGTCCATCGGCAAGGAAGAAGAAAAGCCGTTCAGGTAAAGTTCCTGTGTCGTTTCACCTTCCGGTTCCAGGAAAAGCTGGTGCTGTTCTTTGTCGGGGAAGGTTACGATTTTGGTTTCTATGCTGGGGCAATAACGGGGGCCTATACTTTGAATCTGTCCGTTGAAAAGGGGAGAGTCCGGCAATCCTTCACGAAGGATACGATGCGCTTCCTCGTTGGTAAAACAAGTCCAGCATGGGAGTTGCTTCAAATGGCGTACGCCGTTGTTCATAAAGGAGAACTTGTGGAAGTCGTTTTCCCCGTCTTGAATGTCCATATCTTCGTAGTGTACGCTCCGTCCGTCGATGCGTACGGGAGTTCCCGTTTTCATTCGTCCGTATGTGATGCCATGTCGGGCGATGGATTCGGTCAGTTGATATGATGCGGGTTCTGCCATACGCCCACCCGGAAGCATGGTGTGTCCTACGTGCATCAATCCGTTCAGGAAGGTTCCGGCAGTCAGTACAACGCATTTGGCGCGGAAAGTTACTCCCCAAAGGGTGGTGAGCCCAACTACCTCACCGTTTTCAACGAGAATTTCGCATACGGTGTCTTGCCAGATGTGCAGGTTGGGAGTATTCTCCAGGATTTCACGCCATGCCCAAATGAATTTGTTACGGTCGCATTGCGCACGCGGGCTCCACATGGCAGGGCCTTTGGAACGGTTTAATATGCGGAACTGGATAGCTGTTTTATCGGTAACCAATCCCATATATCCGCCTAAAGCGTCTATTTCGCGTACAATCTGTCCTTTGGCAATGCCGCCGACGGCAGGGTTACAACTCATTTGGCCTATCTTATTCATGTCCATTGTGATAAGACAGGTTTTTGAGCCCAGATTTGCGGCAGCGGCAGCGGCTTCACAGCCGGCATGCCCGGCGCCGATTACAATAACGTCATACTTAAACTCCATTCGTTCAATCTCTTTTAAAACCTTGCAAAGGTACTAAAAAGTTATTTTGTAGCCGCAATTTCCCTCTTTTCCTTGTGAATTCTTAGGAAATACTTCCTTTGAAACCTTCCGTATTCCTTGTGCGTAATGCAGACTCGCAGCTTATAGAACCTCTCTTCCTTTTAAAGAATATAATAAAGGAGGATTATGTATAGGATAAAACAATGAATTGAAAGAAGGGGTATTATGTTTATTTTGGATGTAATATTAAGAAAGTATGGAGCTTTTTGTAAGATAGCAGTGCTTTTTTACTTATTAATGCTAATATACTGGTTGTATTTCTAATACTTTTTACTTGAAAGGTGTTAGAAACATATTATTTGTATTAGGTTTAATTTATTGATTAATAACATGCTATGTTTTGCTTCTTATCCTTTATCGCATAGCGAGCGCTTTGTTTTCGGCTGCTTCCATAATCTCCCGCTCTCCCGGACCTTTATCATTGATGCCGCATAGGTGCAGGATGCCGTGAATAATGACACGATATAGTTCCCGTTCATAATCATTGCCGGCAAACTGTTCGGCATTGGTACGTACCGTGTCGAGGCTGATAAAAAGATCACCGCTCAGGCGATTACCTTCGCAATAGTCAAAGGTGATGATGTCCGTGTAATAATCGTGTTGGAGATACCGGCGGTTTACTTCAAGGATTTTCTCGTCCGAGCAGAAGATATAGGCAATTTCACCGACTCTTTTTTCATAAGTGGCGGCCACGGCCTTAATCCATTCCGTAGTTTCACGTTTCTTGATTGCGGGCATTTCAACACCGTCTGTCTGATAACTTATCATATTGTTGCATTTATTTATATTGAATACAGAACTGCAAAGATATCGAGATACGGAAAAACTCCTTCGCTTTTTTCAATTTTCTTCCCTGTATCTTTGTGTCCCTTTTCAATTTCCTGTTTTTAAAAGAAGAACATATAACTGATGATAATAGCGGCAATGATACCGGAAAAGTCCGCTATCAGGCCGCAGGTAACAGCATTACGGGTTTTTGTGATACCTACACTGCCGAAATAAACGGCAAGGATGTAGAAAGTAGTATCCGAAGCGCCGCGTGCCACACAACTCATACGGCCGACAAAAGAATCGGCGCCGTATTGTTTCATTGTGTCGATCATCAATCCGTTGGCTCCGCTGCCGCTTAATGATTTCATCAATGCGGTAGGCAGCGCACCTACAAAGCTGGTATCCGCTCCGAATAATCCGACGACGTAACCGATGCCGTTTACTATTATATCCATTGCCCCCGAAGTACGGAAAACGGCGATTCCAACGAGGAAAGCTACCAGATAGGGGATGATACGTATGGCGGTTGTAAATCCTTCTTTGGCTCCTTCTATAAAAGCATCGTACACATTAATCTTCTTCCATAATCCCCACAAGATAAAAAGAAGGATGATGGAAAAGAGTATGATGTTGGCAACCAGCGTGGAGTAAATTCCCATTTCTTCACGGCTTATTTGGGTAAATAAGTAAATAAGTCCGGAAAAGAACAGGCTGATGCAACCGATCAGAATAAGAATAGGTTTGTTCAGTAGGTTTATCCGTTGTGCAATGCTGACGGCGGCTACACCGACAATAGTAGAGATAGCGGTCGTAATCAGTGTGGGAATGAAAATGTCCGTAGGCTGTGCGGCGCCCATTTGCGAGCGGTACATCATGATGCTGACGGGTATCAGTATCAGTCCGGACGTGTTCATTACAAGAAACATAATCATCGGGTTGGTAGCGGTGTCTTTCTTCGGATTCAGTTCTTGAAGTTCTTTCATGGCTTTCAATCCCATGGGAGTGGCGGCGTTGTCCAATCCCAGCATGTTGGCGGAAAGATTCATGAAGATAGAACCCATGGCAGGGTGCCCTTTGGGTATTTCCGGAAAAAGACGGCAGAACACAGGGCTCAACCAGCGTGAAAGCGCGTTTATCATACCGCTGTTTTCACCGATTTTCATGATACCCAGCCATAAGGACAGAATACCGGTCAGTCCCAACGATATTTCGAATGCTGCCTTGGAGGAGTCGAATGTAGAGTTGACAAGTTCCGTAAATATATCCGTATCTCCCATGAACAGGAGCTTGCAGAGTGCTACAATGAAAGCGACTACGAAAAATGCTACCCAGATGTAATTTAAAACCATGTGTCCTTACCCTTTTTTCTTAAATGTTAATAGTTACTTTCGTTGGCAAGATTCCATGCATTGAGGAAGGATGCCTTGGTTATTTCTACAATTTTCTCCCAGTTTAGCGATGCGGCATGGTCCGATGGCTGATGATAATCGGGATGACCGTCGGTATGATACCAGATGATAGGAATGTCGGACAGGGCGAACGAGGCATTGTCACTTCCACTTACAGGATTGTCCCAAGAACGGTAGTCGGGCTGCAGTTGCAAGTTGTAGCGGACGATATCCTGTTTAAGCCAATCGCCGAAAACGGGATGGGCGGCTGTGTAGAAGTAGACCACATGCTGCGGTCGTTCGGGCTTGTTGTTACGTCCTATCATGTCGAAGTTGAGATAGCTCTTTACCTGTTTAAGGAACGGACAATGCTGTACGAAATATTTTGAGCCGAGCAATCCCTTTTCTTCTCCGTCCCAAAAAGCAAAGATGACGTTTCTCAGTGGCTTTTGTCCGCTGAGGATAAACGCATGTGCTATCTGTAATACGGCGGAAACCCCGGAGGCGTTATCGTCCGCACCGTTATATATCTTGTCATTAGCCAACGTTTCGTCCACACCTAAGTGGTCGAAGTGAGCGCCTATAATGACATATTCATCGCTGCGTCTGCCGGGAATGTATGCCAGCACATTATTCATTTTCAGCGAACGGTGTGTGCCTTGCTTGAGGATTGCAACGGAGTCGGGGTGTACCTGCCAGCGCCTGCGTTGTTGTCTTTCCTTGCTGCATGCCTCAAAAGACTGGTAATAGCTGTTTTCATCCAAAGGGCGGATGCCGTCTTGTTTCAGACGGGATACGATATAGCGGGCCGCCACTCGCGAACCGTGCATACCTGCTTCACGTCCTTGCAGTTCATCATCGGCCAGAAATTCCACGATTGCTTCTGCGGAAGTACGGTTGATGCTTTGCAATCCTTTTTCAAGCGGGGATTGCGCATGCAAAGACAGTATGGAAAAAAGGAGGCAGGCGGTTCCTAAAGACACTTTATGCATATTGTTCCGTTTTTAATAACTAAGCATATCTGTTGCAAAATTAAAGATAACTTTTCATAGTTTCTATAGATTTGTCGTATTTTTGTCCGTTGGCAAAGCAATTCAAGTACATGTAAATCAAAGGCAGAGTAATGAGAAAAAGGAAAATCCTATCGGAAGATGCATTGCAAAATAATCCGATTTCAACGGAAGAAGTAGCGGTTACTGTTGCAGATATCCGGAGAGAATTGGAGGCGTATGCCGATCCGGTGAAAAGAGAATATCTTCCCCGTTTTTTCAAGACGGGAAAGGGGCAGTACGGTGAGGGGGATAAATTTCTGGGTGTAGTGGTTCCGAATACCCGTACGGTGGCAAAACAATACAAGGACGCTCCTTTTGATGTGATGGCGGAGCTGTTGCAAAGTCAGTGGCACGAGTGTCGGCTTTGCGCTTTGCTGATGTTGGTAGAGCGCTTCAGGAAAGGCGATGACAAGGACAGAAAACTTATTTATGATTTCTATCTGTCGCAGACGGACCGTATCAATAATTGGGATTTGGTAGACTTGTCTGCCCCGGGCATTGTGGGGGAATATCTGAAAGATAAATCCCGAGAAGACCTTTATCGCTTGGCGGACAGTGGATTGCTTTGGGAGCAACGTATTGCGGTGGTTTCTACTTACACGCTTATCAAGAACGGTGATTTCGCCGATATTCTGGCCCTTTCGGAGCGGTTGTTGCATCATCCGCACGATTTGATGAGGAAAGCGGTAGGTTGGATGCTGCGTGAAATGGGAAAGAGAGATAAGGACTTGCTGGTGCAGTTTCTCGAGAAACATTGTAAGGTGATGCCACGTACGATGTTGCGCTATGCCATAGAGAAATTCCCGGAAGAAGAAAGGAAGGAGTTTATGAAACGTTGAAAGATTTCTTTATCTTTGTCGCTATATATACTGATTTTGAATGGAACAAGAAGATTTTAACATACGCGAGCATCAGCTGACCAGCAAAGAGCGTGATTTTGAGAATGCTCTCCGCCCTCTGAACTTTGAGGATTTCAGCGGACAGGATAAGGTCGTTGATAATTTGCGTATTTTCGTGAAGGCCGCCCGTCTCAGAGGAGAAGCCTTGGATCATGTATTGCTGCATGGCCCTCCCGGATTGGGAAAAACTACGCTTTCCAACATTATAGCCAACGAATTGGGGGTGGGTTTCAAGATTACTTCCGGTCCGGTACTCGACAAGCCGGGCGATTTGGCGGGTGTCCTCACCAGTCTGGAACCGAACGATGTGCTTTTCATTGATGAAATACATCGGCTGAGCCCCGTAGTGGAAGAGTATCTGTACTCGGCTATGGAAGATTACCGTATTGATATCATGATAGATAAAGGTCCGTCGGCACGAAGCATACAGATTGATTTGAATCCGTTTACTTTGGTGGGCGCTACCACTCGTAGCGGTTTGCTGACAGCTCCGCTACGTGCCCGTTTCGGTATCAATCTTCATTTGGAATATTATGACGATGATGTGTTGGGCGGCATCATCCGCCGTTCGGCAAACATATTGGACGTACCCTGTTCCACAAGGGCTGCTTCGGAAATCGCAGGCCGAAGCCGGGGTACGCCGCGTATTGCCAATGCTTTGCTGCGTCGTGTAAGAGACTTTGCACAAGTGAAAGGTTCGGGCAGTATCGATACGGAAATCGCTAATTTTGCGCTCGAGGCGCTCAACATTGACAAGTACGGTTTGGATGAGATAGACAATAAGATACTTTGTACGATTATCGATAAATTCAAAGGCGGTCCGGTAGGTCTGACGACTATTGCTACGGCTTTGGGTGAAGATGCAGGCACCATCGAAGAGGTTTATGAACCGTTCCTGATAAAGGAAGGTTTCCTGAAGCGTACTCCTCGTGGCCGTGAAGTAACGGAACTGGCCTATAAACATTTGGGGCGCAGCCTTTACAGCAGCCAAAAGACGTTATTTGATAATGAGTGAGAAAGAAAGCTAAGATATTTACGTTTCTTAGGTAATTGATATATTATATATGGCGAACGTTAGGATTTGGAGAGTATTGGGGATGCTTTGGGGACTGGTTGTCTGTTCATCCTGTGGGGACGATAATGAATATCCTGTATTTAAGTTCGGTGAAGACGGGACATGCTATTACCCGTCCGTAAGCGCCATTTCCCAAGAGAGCTTTGAGGAAACTGTGGTAGGCTACGGTTGGAAGCATGTAAGTACTCATGAAATAAGGGAAAATGGCGAATGCCTGAAAGAGGAATACTATGCCGGTTTGGACGGGGCAGGCCCTTCTTATTATTATTTCGAGAGTGCGGCCTCGCTTAAGACTTTCATGCATGTGGACGCCTATCCTGTCAACGGATTCAGAACTTCCGCATATAAGTATATCGATGCGAATCGCGTGGTTGTTAATAATCAGCACATGATATGGCAGATATTGTCTGTGGACAAGGATTTACTGAAAGCTGTGGAGTATCTGGGTGTACGTGCAGATGGAATCAAGGTTTACGGATATGTCACTTACAAGAGAATGACGGAACAAGAGTTGGCAGAGTGCCGGGAGTCTTATCCGGTAGATTTATCGAACTTGAAAGATTTGGTAATTTCGGTAACCGAAGAAAATGTATTTGTCAATGGCAAAGAGTTTGAATTTGATGTATTGGAAAGTAACGGAGCGTATATTGTCAAAGCCTTAAATGAGGGGACATGCAGTATTACATATGACGATAACCACGTAAAAGTGAAGCTGCTGAAAAGCAGCGCTACGATAACCGTATCCGATATATTGAAACATAGAAGATTCTGGCTTTTTTCCACAGATGAAGAATTGGAGCCGACAGGAACAGATATCTACGACTTTACTTATACAGAGCTGATACTCGATAAGAGCAAAGAACTTGTGGCTCCCGACGGATACGTGCTGAATTATAAGTCTGCACGTATGGAAACAAAGGCTCGTGAAGAATATTATGGCAGTATATTGAGTAAGTACAATCCTTCCGGGCTGGCAGTGGTGGATACCGACAAACAGGTACGCTTTTTTCGGTTGAATAGGGGTGAAATCTACCTGAACGAGCTGCTTCCACCAATAGTACTTGATGAGCTGGCAGAGGCGGGTGAAGGACATGTGATAGAATATAAACTGGAATTGGTGAATGCTGCCGGAGCGGTATTTCAGGTACTTCCGTTTAAAGTTGTTTATAAATGACAAGTAGTTCATCCGGGTTTTTCCGTAATGCACCGCTTGCCATAAAATAAAGAATAACGTGGCTGGATTAAAATCATTGGCAAAAGAAACTGCCATTTATGGGTTGAGCAGTATTGTGGGGCGTTTCCTTAACTACTTGTTAGTACCCGTATATACTATGGCCTTGTCTGCGCAGTCGGGAGGCTATGGAGTCGTGACGAATATTTATGCATGGGTGGCTTTGTTGCTGGTGTTGCTGACGTGCGGTATGGAAACGGGCTTTTTCCGCTTTGCCAATAAAGGAGAAGATGACCCGATGCGCGTGTATTCCACTACCTTACTCAGTGTGGGTATCGGTGCGCTGACATTCCTTGCTTTGGGGCTGTTGTTTCTCCAACCTATCGCCAACTGGCTGGAGTACGGAGAACATCCCTGGTATGTGGGAATGATGATGATTGTAGTGGCAATGGATGCCATTCAAAGTATTCCTTTCGCTTATTTGCGTTATAAGAAACGTCCCATTAAGTTTGCGGCGCTCAAGCTGTTGTTCATTTTCCTGAACATAGCCTTGAACTTGATTTATTATGTCTGGATGAAAGGCGATGATGTAGCATATGCTTTCCTTTTCAACCTTGTATGCACCTCTACCATTATGCTTTGCATGATACCCGAATTGCGTGGCTTCGCTTATGTGTTGGACAAAAAGCTGTTGCGGCGGATGCTTGCTTACAGCCTGCCGCTGCTGGTGTTGGGCATTGCGGGTATTCTGAATCAGGTGGCGGACAAGATTATCTTTCCTTTTGTGTATCCTGACGAGGCGGAAGCCACCGTACAGCTCGGTATCTATGGAGCCGCCAGTAAGATTGCAATGGTGATGGCGATGCTGACACAGGCTTTCCGTTATGCCTACGAGCCTTTTGTGTTCGGTAAAAGTCGTGATAAGGATAATAAGCAGGTGTATGCGCAAGCCATGAAGTTCTTTATTATCTTTACGCTGGTCGCTTTTCTGTCGGTGATGTTCTATCTGGATATTCTCCGGTACATTATCGGGCGTGACTATTGGCCCGGTTTACGTGTTGTTCCTATCGTAATGGCTGCGGAAATCTTTATGGGAATTTATTTTAATCTCTCTTTCTGGTATAAGCTGATTGATGAAACGCGTTGGGGGGCTTATTTCTCCTTGATAGGTTGCACGATTCTGGTGGTGATGAATATCCTTTTAATTCCGAGGTTCAGTTATATGGCTTGTGCATGGGCAGGGTTTACGGGCTACGGTGTCGCAATGCTGCTCTCTTATTTTGTCGGTCAGAAGAAGTACCCTATTCAATATGATTTAAAGTCGATAGGGCGTTACGTGTTGTTGGCTGCGGCGCTTTATGTAGCTGCGGAATATGTGGCTATTGAAAATATTTACCTGCGTATGGCGTTCCGTACGCTGTTATTGTGCGTGTTTATAGCTTATATTGTAAAGCGTGATTTACCGCTTAATCAAATACCTGTTATCAATCGTTTTATCCGAAAATAAATTTATCTTATGGAACAGCCGGTCAATCCTAACAGAAACACATTTGCCATCAAGAACTTTCTGAAAGAGTATCTCGATTTACGCAAAGATAAAGACAACGAACTCGAAACGGTGGATTCCATCCGTAAGGGTGTTGAATTTAAGGGAGCCAATTTGTGGATTCTGATATTTGCCATCTTTATGGCTTCACTCGGTCTGAATGTCAATTCTACCGCTGTAATTATCGGTGCGATGCTTATCTCGCCGTTGATGGGACCTATCATGGGTGTGGGGCTTTCAGTCGGTCTGAATGACTTCGAACTGATGAAACGCTCACTGAAAAGCTTCTTGATAACTACGCTGTTCAGTGTCACCACAGCTACCGTCTTCTTCTTGGTCAGCCCTGTTGCCGAAGGGCAGTCGGAGTTGCTGGCGCGTACTTCACCTACGATTTATGACGTATTCATCGCATTAATGGGTGGTCTTGCGGGGGTAGTGGCGCTCTCCACAAAGGAGAAGGGCAATGTGATTCCGGGTGTTGCCATTGCTACGGCGTTGATGCCGCCGCTGTGTACGGCAGGTTATGGGCTGGCAACGGGTAACCTGATTTATTTCCTCGGTGCATTCTACCTTTATTTCATTAACTCCGTATTTATCAGTTTGGCTACTTTTATCGGCGTACGGGTAATGCACTTCCAGCGCAAAGAGTTTGTAGATAAGAACCGTGAAAAGAAGGTACGGAAATATATTGTGCTGATAGCCGTTCTTACGATGTGTCCGGCTGTGTACCTTACGGTAGGGATTATTCAGGACACTTTCTTTGAAAGCGCAGCCAACCGTTTTGTCAACGAACAGCTTGCCTTTGAGAATACACAGGTATTGGATAAGAAAATCCACCATGAAGGTAAGCATCATGAGATACGCGTGGTCTTGATAGGTCAGGAAGTGCCGGAAGCTTCTATTGCCATAGCCCGTAGTAAAATGAAAGAGTATAAGTTGGAAAACACCAAACTGGTTGTGCTTCAAGGTATGAATAACGAGGCGGTAGACATTTCTTCTATCCGCGCCATGGTGATGGAAGATTTCTATAAGAACAGTGAACAACGTCTGGTGGAGCAGAAACAACAAATATCTTCGCTGGAAAAAAATCTGGAACAGTACCGGAAATACGATGAATTGGGTAAGAAGATTATCCCTGAGTTAAAGGTGCTTTATCCTTCCGTTAAGTCGGTTTCTATTTCTCATGCGCTTGAACTGACGGTCGATTCGGTACGGATAGATACCGTTACACTTGCTGTCTTGAGATTCGGCAGGCATCCGGATACTCATGAAAAGGAGAAAATAACCGAATGGCTGAAAGCGCGCACCGGTTCCAAGCAGTTGAGGCTGATTGCCGAATAATATCCGGATAACTGAATGACAGACTGCAAAAATAATAAAGTAAAGAATAAAATGAAATTGAGATTCGTAATTATAACCGTTTGTTGCTTTCTCACATTGGCTGTACAGGCAGATGAGGGCATGTGGATGTTGGGTAATCTGAATAAGCAGACACGCCGTACAATGAAAGAGCTCGGTTTGCAAATGCCGGCGGATAAGCTGTACAGTTCCAAACGTCCCTCGTTGAAGGATGCCGTAGTCAGTTTCGGCGGTTTTTGTTCGGGGGTGGTCGTGTCGGAAGACGGATTGGTATTTACGAATCATCATTGCGGTTTCAGCTGTGTCCAGCAACATTCTTCTGTGGAGCATGATTATCTGAAAGACGGCTTTGTTGCGCATAACCGCAGCGAGGAATTGCCGAATCCGGAACTTTATGTCCGTTTTTTGTTGCGGACGGAAGATGTTACGAAGCGGGTGCTTGGTGCGGTAAAGCCTGAGATGACCGAATCGGAACGTGCCGGTGCGGTGGATTCGGTGATGTTTGCCATCAGTGAAGAAGTGGCGCATAAAGACTCTACTCTGGTAGGAATCGTAGATGCGTACTATGGCGGCAACGAATTCTGGTTATCCACTTATCGCGACTATAACGATGTCCGGCTGGTGTTTGCGCCGCCTTCTTCGGTAGGTAAATTCGGTTGGGACACGGATAATTGGGTATGGCCGCGTCATACGGGCGATTTCTGCGTATTTCGTATCTATGCCGATAAGAATAACCGCCCGGCGGATTATTCGCCGGAAAATGTCCCTTATCATCCCGAATACGTAGCACCGATTTCTCTGGACGGATATAAAGAAGGTTCTTTCTGCATGACATTGGGCTATCCGGGCAGAACGGAGCGTTATCTCTCTTCGTTTGGTATCGAAGAGATGATGAATAATGATAATCAGGCGCAAATAGATGTCCGGGGCATCAAGCAGGCTATTTGGAAACGCGAAATGGATAGGAGAGACAGTATCCGCATAAAGTATGCTTCCAAATATGACGAGAGTTCCAATTACTGGAAGAACAGCATCGGAGTGAACCGGGCTATCCGGAAACTGCATATTTTGGAAAAGAAACGTGCAATGGAGCAGGAACTGCGCCGTTGGATACAACAGACGCCTGAAGAGCGTGAGAAGCTGTTGCGGTTGTTTCCTGATTTGGAACTGGACTATAAAAATGCCCGTGAAGCCAATCATGCACTGGCTTATTTTGCCGAATCTTTCCTGAATGGTCCCGAGCTGGTACAATTGGCGTTATCCATTTTGAATTTTGATTTCGAAGGGGAACAGAAAACAGTTGTAGCCAATCTGAAAGCGATTGTGGAAAAATATGCCAATCTGGATTTGGAAATAGACAAGGAGGTTTTTACGGCTATGCTGAAAGAATATCGTTCCAAAGTAGATTCCACCTATTTACCGGAGTTTTACGGTACGATTGCCACCCGGTACGGCGGTAATGACAAGGCTTATGTAGATAGTCTGTACGCCGCTTCGGAATTGACTACCCCTCGCGGATTAAAACGCTTTTTGGAGCGGGATACCACGTATCACATCTATGACGACCCTGCCATAAGCCTGGGTATCGACTTGATCGGCAAGATGTTTGAAATCAACATGCAGACGAGAGAACCCTCCATGAATATTGCCCGTAATGAACGTTTGCTGAATGCCGCCGTACGTAGAATGTATTCGTCCCGTAATTTCTATCCGGACGCCAATTCTACCGTGCGTTTAAGTTTCGGTACGGTATGTGGATATACTCCGTTTGACGGTGCTGAATACGATTATTATACAACGACCAAAGGTATTCTTGAAAAGGCGAAGGCCCATGCGGGCGATGTGGATTTTGAGGTGCAGCCGGAACTTCTTTCTTTGCTCTCCAATCGTGATTTTGGCAGATATGCCGATGAAAAGGGAGAAATGAATGTTTGCTTTATCTCCAATAACGATATAACCGGCGGAAATTCGGGAAGCGCCATGTTCAATGCGAAAGGCGAACTTCTCGGACTGGCTTTTGACGGCAATTGGGAAGCGATGAGCAGTGATATACTCTATGAACCGAAGATGCAGCGTTGCATCGGAGTCGATGTACGCTACATCTTGTTCATGATAGAGAAATACGGTAAAGCCGGAAATTTGATACGGGAGCTGAAAATAGCTTCCGGGAAATAGCCGGTTATGCTATCCCCCTGATGCGGTCGTCAAAGGCGGACAATGCCGCTTTGGCTCCTTCACCCATGGCTATGACAATCTGTTTGTAGGGTACGTCGGACACGTCTCCGGCTGCATAAACACCCGGGAGTGCAGTACGGCAGAACGAGTCTGTCTTGATTTCACCGATCGGCGTCGTTTCCAATGTGTCCCGGAAAGGTGCGCTGTTGGCTGCCAGACCGATTTGTACGAAGATGCCGTCCAAAGGATAGTCTCGTTCTCCGTCGGTGACGCGGTCTTTAACGCGGATGCCGGTTACTTTCTCTCCGTCGCCTAATACCTGGGTAGTCTGTGAAGAAGTGAATATCTCCACGTTGGGAAGACCTCCGGCTTTTTCCTGCAATACCTGGTCGGCTTTTAGCGTATCGGCAAACTCGAAAACGGTAACTTTCCTGCAGATTCCCGCCAGGTCGATAGCGGCCTCTATGCCGGAGTTTCCGCCGCCTATGACGGCTACATGCTTACCTTGGTAGAAAGGACCGTCACAATGCGGACAAAAGGCTACACCGCGTCCGATGTATTCGGCTTCCCCCTCTACATTCAGTTTGCGCCAGCTTGCGCCTGTGGCAATGATTACCGCAGGAGCTGTGAACGTTTCTCCGCCACCGGAGAAAACCTTTTTCTTTTTACCTTGAAGTTCTGCTTTCTCAATTTTCCGGTCTTCAAAAATCTCTATCGGATAATGTCCCATATGTGTCCTGAGTGCATCGGCAAGCTGTGAACCTGTTGTCTGAGGTACGGAGATAAGATTCTCGATACCTACGGTTTCTTTTACCTGTCCGCCTATTCTCTCGGCGATAATGGCTACGCGCAATCCTTTGCGGGCGGAATAAATGGCTGCTGAAACTCCGGCGGGACCTCCGCCCAAGACCAGCGTATCGAACTCCCTTAAGGTGGGCGCTGCATTATCTTGCGGCAGGCTTCCGAAAGTATCTTCCAGCTTTTTCAGTAGTTCCCCTAAAGAGCCGCGTCCCACATGAAGCGGTTTCCCATTGGCATAAACGGACGGTACGGCTTGTATTTTCAGCGTATCCGCTTCTTCCTGAAAGACGGCTCCGTCTATTGTATCATGGGTGATATGGGGATTCAGCAGCGCTACGACATTGAGTGCCTGCACGATGTCCGGACAGTTGGTACAGGTCAGCGATACATAGGTTTGCAGACGGATTGGTCCCTGCAAGGCCTTGATGCGTCGGTTGATACCTTCATCCGGAAGATTTTTGCCCTTTCCATCGGCATTTAGTACGGCAAGAAGAAGAGAGCTGAACTCATGTCCACCCGGAATGGCACGGAATTTTATCCCGGTTTCCTTTTCCTCTTTCAGGAGCGTAAACTCCAGTTTGGGCTCATCGGTTTCGGTCACCTCACAGGATAGCTTGTCGGAACAACTCGCTATGTCATTCAGAAAATCAATCATTTCACCGGCCTGTTCATGTTCCGGGTTACAAGTGATGTGAAAAGTATAGCGGGCTTCCAATGGCTGGAAAATGCTCCGCACTTGGTCTAATATATTTGCTTCTAACATGATAATGCGGGTTTTAAATGTTGGAGTATAAAAAAAGACTATCTCATTTCTTTTACTTTTGCAAGGAAGAAATAGAGATAGTCTTTATATGGCAATGTCTATCGTATGGGGGTACGATTAAATCTTACCGACTAAATCGATGCTTGGCTTCAGCGTTGCAGCGCCTTTCTTCCATTTGGCCGGACAGACTTCACCGTCGTGAGTGGCTACGAATTGCGCAGCTTCCACTTTACGAAGCAGTTCATCCGCATTACGTCCGATGTTGTTGTCCTGAATTTCGGCAATCTTGATTTTTCCTTCGGGATTTACGAGGAATGTACCGCGATAAGCCATACCTTCTTCTTCAATCATCACACCGAATGCACGGCTCAATGTACCTGTCGGGTCTGCCAACATCGGATATTTAATCTTGCGGATGCTTTCGGAAGCATCGTGCCACGCTTTATGTACAAAGTGAGAGTCTGTGCTTACAGAATAAACCTCTACACCCATGGCTTGGAATTGGTCGTATTTTTCTGCAATATCTACCAGTTCGGTAGGACATACAAACGTAAAGTCTGCCGGATAAAAGAAGAAAATGGCCCATTTGCCTTTTACATCTTCGTTAGTCACTGTTTTGAAACTTCCGTTTTGGAAAGCCTGAACTTTGAATTCAGGGAGTTGGGAGTTGATAATCGGTTCCATAATCATACTTTTTAAAAGGTTTGGTTTTTTGTTTTACAGATGCAAAAATATAGCATTTTTCTCCGGTAGAACAAAAAATCCGATTGAAAAGTTTTATGAGCCGATAGACAAAATCTATACGAGTACCTGGGTGGCTTTCAGGGAGAGCATTTCTTTAGGTACTGCTGCTGTTATCTCTTGGGTAATCGTTTTTAAAAGCGTGTTACGGATAAAACTACGATTGGTCAGCATGATAATTTGCCGGGTAGGACAGGGAATGGCAAAAGGGCGTACCAGTTCTTTTTGCGTGCCGTCCAGTTGCAAGACAGCCAGTTCGGGAATGAAAGTGATGCCCTTACCGCTTTCTACCATGCGCATAAAGGTTTCCATGCTGCCCAGATGATAGGCTAACTGACTGGCACGGGCTGCCTTCAGCTGGCAGAAACGCTCCAACTGGTCGCGAAAGCAGTGTCCCTCATCCAGCAGCCAAAGCTGTTCTCCCGTTAAATCGGAAGTCCGTATTACTTCATTGCTGAAAAGGCGGTTCTCCCGCGCAATATAAGTGTAGAACTGCTCGTAGAATAGCGGTGTTTGTTGGAATTCTTCCATTCCCGCCAGGCCGGCTACGATTCCGGCATCTATGTCTCCCGTTTGCAGCGCCTTTTTGATATCGTTTGTCTTCATCTCGACCACTCTGATGTCGAGCTGCGGATATTTTTTCATTAGTTGTGGAAAGAAGCGCGGCAATAGGTAGGGAGCTATGGTGGGAAGGATGCCCAGTTTGAAAACTCCGCAGAGTGAATGTTTTTCTTCTTCTATGATGTTTTTTATGCGATTTGTCTGAACTAACACATTCTGAGCTTGTTCTATGATGTGAACGCCGATGGGAGTAGGGCATACAGGTTGCTGGCTGCGGTCAAAAATCTTAGTGTCCAGCTCTTCTTCCAGCTTTTGAATCATGGCGCTCAAGGTGGGTTGTGTAACCCGGCAATATTCGGCGGCTTTGGCGAAATGACGGAACTGATTGACGGCGAGTATATATTCTAGTTGTTGTAAAGTCATGGTAAACAGGGCTTTTGAATGTTGTATATAGAATCGTTCTATGCAAAGATAGAAATTATCTGTTTGACAAGCATTTATTTGCCGCTTATCTTTGCAACGGAAACAAAGAAAAATAGTATGAACTTTTAAAATAGAAAGATTATGAAGACTTTAGATTACTTACATTTGAATGAAAATAAGGTTGCTGACGTAGTATCGGCATTACATCGGTTATTGGCGGACTTCCAGGTACATTACACCAACTTACGCGGTTTCCATTGGGATATTAAAGGACATGGATTCTTCGTGTTGCACGGCAAATTTGAAGATATGTACAATGATGCCGCGGAGAAAGTGGACGAAATCGCAGAACGTATCCTGATGTTAGGAGGTACGCCCGAAAACAAATTCAGCGAATATCTCAAGGTTGCCAAGGTGAAGGAAATCTCCGGTATTACTTGTGGCGGTGAGGCTGTTGACCATATCCTCGAAACTTACGGCTATCTTATCGGTGAAGAAAGAAAAGTGATTGAACTGGCCAATGAAGCCGGTGATGATGCCACTGCCGACTTAATGACCGGTTACTTGAAAGAGCAGGAAAAAATGGTTTGGATGCTCGTTGCTTTCAGCACTAAGAGCTGTGCGAAATAAGAGATAAAAAGTAATAAGACGATAGGGTGATAAGGTGATGACACATTGCTTTATCACCCTATAATTTTACCATTTTATCGCTCTGTCACTTATCATCTTTTCAGAATAATGACGGTTACGGCTGAGATAATGAGCAGAATACCCAGTGCTATGCTTCGGGTAAGCGGCTCTCCGAAAATGGTAATGCCGACGCATACCGCCGTTACAGGCTCCATGGCCCCCAATACGGATGTCAGTGTGGAGCCTATGTTTTTGATGGCGCGTACCAGTGCGAGATTGGATATTACGGTAGGCACCAATGCCAGCATCACCAGATTGCCTAATGTGGTGCGGTCCGGAATGGCCTGCAATCCTATGCCGGAAGCTTCTGTCCCTATGAACAGCAGGATACCGCCGAATAAAAAGACGTAAAACGTCATTTTAAGCCCTTTCATTTCAAGATTCTTCAGTTGGCTTACCGTTACCAGGTACAGCGCATATCCCAGCGCAGAAAGTAAAACAATGAATATGCCGAGCCCGGTGACGCTTCCCGTGCTATCTCCGCCGGACAGGAAGAATACACCGGCTACCGCAAGCGCGATAGCCGCTATGCGCCACAAAGACTTTTTCTCATGGAAGAAAATCATCATGATGAGCGTGGTCAGCACCGGATACATGAAATGAAGGGTGGTAGCCACACCGCTCGACATGAACTGATATCCCCAAAAGAGGAAAACGGCGGAACTGTCGTAAAGGCACGCCAGCAACAGAAGCGGCAATATCTCTTTACGGCGGATGCGGAAAGATTGCTTGTCGAGCAGCAATATGCTCGCCAATGCCAGCATGGCGAAAAGAAAGCGGTATAGCAGGATAGACCAGAAACCCATTCCTTGCTGCATGGCAGGAATCGTGAACAACGGAATCAATCCGAAGCTCGCGGAAGATAACAGCCCGTATAAAAAACCGTTGACCTTATTCACGCCGCTTATCTATTTCTTTTTGGGTGTCCGCCTTGCCCAGCCTTCTTCACTGAAGTCGGGTTCTGAATCCTTAAACTCGTTATTACCCTGGAAGAACTGTTTCCAATCGTCTTTTTTGCCGCGCGCCTTGGTGTACCCGCGTTCTTCGCGACTGGGTTTGTCCTTTTTCTTCTTGTCGGTAGCTGCATATTCGGCTTTGTCCTTGCGCTTGCCGGCAGGTTCGCTGCGGCGGTCATCTTTATAGCCGCGTTTTTTGCCGTCAAACTCCTTTTTGCCATAGTTGCCGCCTTCGGCTCTGCGTTTTCCCTTGGGAGCGTCCTTTCCTTCCTCTCCCGCAATTTCTACGGAAACTTTACGGCCGTTCCAGTTGGCGCGGTTCAAGGCTTTCACGACGTTGTTGGCTTCTTTTTCTTCCACCTCGAAGAAAGAGAACTTTTGCATCAGGTCGATACGCCCTAGTTCGACGCGTCCGCGGGTATTGCTGTTTAGAAGGCTGATCAGCTCATTCGGGAAGAAATTGTCCATTTTGCCGAGATTGATGAACAGGCGTTTAAAGCCCGGCGCTGCCTGACGGGCGCTGCTACCGCGTTCGCCGCTTTTCGCGCTGCGTTCGCTGCCGGTGGCGATCTCTATTTCCTCACGGTCGCGATAGTAGTCCAGAAAACGATTGAATTCGAGAGAAACCATGCGTTTAATCAGGTCTTCTTTACTCAACCAGTCCAGCTTGCGGTAAATGTCGGGCATGAAATCACAGATTTCATCCTCATTTACTTTTACTTTCTCAAGTTCGTCAATAACCTTCAAAAGCTGCTTCTCACAGATTTGCTTGCCGGTAGGCATTTCTCCCTGAATGAATTTCTTGCCGATAATGCGTTCTATTTCACGCATCTTGCCTTTTTCACGCAGGTTGATGATGGCGATGGATGTACCTGTTTTTCCGGCGCGTCCCGTACGTCCGCTGCGGTGCGTGTAGCTTTCCGTATCATCGGGCAGGCCGTAATTGATGACATGGGTAAGGTCGTCAACGTCCAAGCCGCGTGCGGCCACATCGGTGGCTACCAACAGCTGCAGGTTGCGTATGCGGAACTTCTGCATGACGGCATCGCGCTGCGCCTGGCTCAGTTCGCCGTGCAAAGCGTCGGCGTTGTAACCTTCCTGCATCAGTTTGTCGGCGATTTCCTGTGTTTCCTTACGGGTACGGCAGAAAATGATACCGTATATCTGCGGGTAATAATCCACGATACGTTTCAGAGCGGCGTATTTATCTTTGGCATGAACGGTGAAAACCACGTGTTTCACGTTGTTTGTGCCTTCATTCTTGCGTCCGATGGTAATTTCCTTGGCGTTGTGCAGGTATTTTTTGGAAATACGTGCTATTTCAGGGCTCATGGTAGCGGAGAACAGCAGCGTGTTGCGCTCTTGGGGCACGTCTGCCAGAATGGCGTTGATGCTGTCCGTGAATCCCATGTTCAGCATCTCGTCCGCCTCGTCCATAACTACATTCTGTATGGTGGAGAGGGAGACAGTTTTGCGCTCCATAAGGTCGAGCAGGCGTCCGGGAGTGGCTACGATGATATGTACTCCCCGTTTCAGGGCGCGTATCTGGCTCTCGATGGATGAACCTCCGTATACGGGCAGTACCCGCAGGCCGTCGATGTATTTGGAATAATCATTCAAGTCGCCCGCAATCTGCAAACAAAGTTCGCGGGTAGGGCAAAGAATGAGTGATTGGGGAATTCTGTTGTTAACGTTAATTTGCTGTATAAGCGGCAGACCGAACGCCGCGGTCTTTCCTGTTCCTGTTTGTGCCAGTGCTACTACATCATTATTTTCTCCCAAAAGGTAAGGGATTACTTCCTCTTGTACCGGCATGGGACACGCATATCCCATTTCTTCAATGGCGCGGCGTATCTCCGGCGACACACCGAGCTCTTCAAATGTCTTCATTAAATCTTTGTATATCTTTATATTTCGGTGCAAAGATAATGCAAGCCGAGAGCAGAATAAAATAAACTCGTTTATTTTTTATGCCGAGGCGCAGCTTATCTTCGCATTCGGTGCAAAGATAAGAGTTTTTTGGCGATTAATCACTAATCACTGAGCAAAATACTCCGTAGCCTCTTTATTTCGTCCTTGCTCAGTCCGATACCTTTTTGCAGATAAGTATCCATGTCGCCGTATTTCCGCTCCGCCTCGTCTTTGGCGGCATTCAGGAAGTCTTCACGCGCCGAGAACAGGGTGGTGATGGCTTCCTGCGAGCGCGTAGGCAGTCGATAGGCGTATTTCGAGGCTCTCGGAATGTTGAAATAGTCATTGCTCAGCCGGTAATCTTCCATGATTATGTCCTCGTTGACACCCAGTGCGGCGAGTACCAGCGCGGAGACGATACCTGTACGTCCTTTACCCGAAGAGCAGTGGATAACTACCGGATAGTTGGTTTTATCCAATAAAATATCGAATATCTGCCGGTATTCTTTGGTATATTTGTCTATCAATGTACGGTTCATCCGTTCCACCATACGATAGACGGTATCGCATTTTATCTTTTCTTCCCGTATTCCTTGCAGTATATCTTCCATGTCTCCGGTAGCAAGCGGAATATGCACGATATTGAATCCTTTCTGCAGCGGGGACTGTCTGCCTATCTCCGAAGGAGTCCGCAGGTCGATAAGTGTTTTGATTCCGAGATTCTTGAGTTCCCTGCGTGAGCAATATTCAAGGCTGTCTATCTCCGCCGAGCGGTAAATCATTCCCCAGCGCATCTGTTTTTTGCCGGGGTAGGAAGGATAACCGCCTAAATCGCGGAAGTTCTGTATACCGGGGATATTGACGTTGCGCGTGGCAATCTTTACACGATATTTATCTCCGAACAAAAGGGTGTAATAGTAACGTTTGGTAGGGTCGTTTGTAATGATGGTCATTTTCAAGTCCGAAATATCGGCTACGGCCACGGGAGTGTCTTCCGGTATGAAATCAGGATCGGTCGAGGCATATACTTTCACATTTCCTTTGATGAGGGGAGCCATTTCCCACTTAACGATACAGTTCCCCACGTTGTTTTCTTCGCATACAACGGATATATGTGGAGCTGTGCCGCCGCAAGAAGGGAGCAACACTGCCAGCGCAAGCAAGTTCAACAGATTCTTGTACATAATTCGTAAACTCTCTAAATGTCGTTTACAGCAAATATATAGTTTTTCGCCGCAGATTATACAGCGTGCAGGAAGCTTTTATAATTTTTAAATGATAATTTATTTTTAGGTACGGATCGGAGAGAACCGTCAATACTTATATCTCTCCGCAAACTCGCGCGACACCGAATTACTGTAACTTTTGCAGACTTCCGCGGCGAATTCCATACCGTAACGGATAATCTTGTCCCATCCGGTTTCGCTGACCGTGTTCAAGTCGTCGTAACGGACGTCATATTTCAGCAAGCCGTAGATGATGCCCGCATTGAAGTTGTCACCCGCTCCGATGGTACTCACGGCTTTCAGCGGCGGTATGTCGTATTCTTTGGAAACGGAAGCGGTGCGGAGCGTTATCTTTTCCGCTCCTGCCGTACACAGGAAATTGGGACAATAGAATTTTATCTTGTCCCTGTATATTTTGTCCGCGTCGCGCAAATTGTACATATAGAAGAAATCTTCCTGCGAACCGCGTACAATGTCGGCGTATTCCAGATTTTCAATGATGGTCGGCGCCAGCTTTATAGCTTCTTCCTTGTGGGAAGAACGGAAATTGGGATCGTAATAAACGATGGCTTTCTTTTCGCGTGCCCGGTCGAGCAACTCCAACACTTTCTCGCGCAACACCGGATTCAACGCGTAGTAAGAACCGATGACGACGATATCGTCTTCTTCCAGTTCGGGGTAGATGACATCCAGCCGTTGTTTGGGATAATTCTTATAGAAAATATATTCAGCGTCGCTGTTATCATTCAGGAAAGCGAGCGATACGGGAGATTTCCCGTCGGGAAATACGTTGACGTGGTCTGTGGAAATATGATTGTCGCGCATGAACCGGAGAATGATATCGCCCACATGGTCGTTGCCTGTCTCACTGATGAAACAGACGGGAACGCCGGTACGGCTCAATGAAACGATTCCATTGAATACGGAACCGCCCGGAACGGCAGCCGAAGGTTGCTCATTACGGAAAATGACGTCCAATATCGTTTCTCCGATGCCGATTACTTTACGCATAATGATCTTGATTTTTCTCCGAGGTAACCGCCGTGATGGCGTTTGGAGTAGTCTTCAATGGTAAATCCGGTTCTCTGCATGGTCTGCACGACCAGAATATCGCCTATAACGGTCATTACCGTTGTGGAAGTGGTAGGAGTCATGCCCAGTGTGCAGACCTCCTTGGGGCTTCCCGTGCTGAGGCATACATCCGATTCCTGCGCCAGCGGACTGTCCGGATTTCCCGTAATAACGATAAACTTCAGCCGGGGATTCAGGTTGTGCGCCAATTGTGTCAACTCGACAATTTCGCGCGTCTTGCCCGAATTGGAAATGAGCAGCAACAGGTCGTTTTCCTGCAGAATACCCAAGTCTCCGTGTTGTGCCTCGCTGGGATGCAGAAAGACGGAGGGAATGCCGGTCGAACAAAAGGTAGTAGCAATATTCATAGCTATTTGCCCTGCCTTGCCCATGCCGGAAGTTACCAGTTTCCCTTTTTTGCGGTGTACTTGTTCTACGATGAGTTCTACCGCTTTTTCGTATGCGTCCGTTACGGGGATATTCAATACGGCTTGCGCTTCTTTCTGCAAAAGCTCTTGAATGGATGCTATCATTGTTTCAATTTTGATTTATGAATTATAAGTCCGCAAATATCCGTAATTTTCCATAAACGGCAATAAGTTTTATTGTATTTTTGTGCCCGCAAATTGTTTGTAACGTAAGAATGAAGAATTTAACAGAAGAAATACAGCCTCGCTATCATCTGCATACATTGCCGAATGGCCTGCGCATCATCCACGAACCATCTTTGTCGAAGGTGGCTTATTGTGGTTTTGCGGTAGATGCCGGAACGCGCGATGAACTCGAAAACGAGCAGGGCATGGCGCATTTTGTGGAGCATCTTATTTTTAAAGGCACCAAGAAGCGTAAAGCGTGGCATATTCTGAACCGCATGGAGAATGTGGGCGGCGATTTGAACGCTTATACCAATAAGGAAGAAACCGTAATTTATTCCGCGTTCCTTACCGAACATTTCGGACGTGCTTTCGAGCTGCTGACGGATATCGTGTTCCACTCCACGTTTCCGCAACGGGAGATTGAGAAGGAGACAGAGGTCATTATAGACGAAATCCAGTCGTATGAGGATAATCCTTCGGAACTGATTTTTGATGATTTTGAAGATTTAATCTTTCGCGGACACCCTCTGGGACGCAATATTCTCGGTAATCCGGAGCAGCTGAAGAAATTCCGCAGCGAAGATGCGGCCGCCTTTACTTCCCGCTTTTATCATCCCGGCAATATGGTGTTCTTTGTGTTGGGTAATATGGATTTCAGGCAAGTGGTGCGCTGGGCGGAGAAACTGTTGGCTGACATTCCGGCTGTGGCTGTCGATACCCGTCGTACGCCTCCGCCTTTGTATGTTCCGAAAAATCTGGTTTTGCATAAAGATACCCACCAGGCGCACGTCATGATAGGCAGCCGGGGATACAATGCCTACGAAGACAAACGTACGGCGCTCTACCTGCTGAACAACATTCTCGGCGGTCCGGGCATGAACAGCCGGTTGAATGTGGCCTTGCGCGAACGGCGCGGTTTGGTCTATAATGTAGAGTCCAACCTGACTTCCTACACCGATACCGGAACTTTCTGCATTTATTTCGGCTGCGATCCTGAGGACGCGGCGCTCTGTACCCGCCTTGTGTATAAAGAACTGAAACGCCTGCGTGATACCCGGATGACTTCTTCCCAGCTTGCCGCCGCCAAAAAGCAGCTTATCGGCCAGATAGGCGTGGCTTCGGACAATAACGAGAATAATGCCCTCGGCATGGCGAAGACCTTCCTGCATTACAATAAATATGAAACGGCCGGAGCTGTGTTCCGGCGTATCGAGCAACTTACTCCCGAGATTCTGTTGGAAGTGGCGAACGAGATGTTTGCAGAAGATTACTTATCGACCCTTGTTTACGATTGACAGCCTTCTCAGCCACTGAACTTAGGTATTGAGGCGGGGATTGTTATGCCGGGCCCTTATTGAATTTAATTCGTCAGACGGATGTTTCCCGTTCGTTCAACAGTTGTCATCCTTTCGTTAGACAGCCGTCTAACGAAAGGATGACAACTGTCTAACGAATTAGGATTGGTGGTTCGGCTACTTGTTTTTGGAATGCTCCTTTGCTAAAAATGCCTTATTCCCGCTTATTCTCTTCAGGTTGTTCCAACCGCTTCCTGCTGAATTCGCAACCGCAGTACAGTTGGTTATAGAAATCATACTCTTTGAGGAGCTGGTTGCGGCGGTCTTGCAATCCGCCTTTCCGCCAGTTCTGCTCCCAAAAGATTGTACCGGGATAAAGGGCGGCTGCCCGTTTTCCCGCTTCGTTTATTTGGTCGAGGCTCTTCCAACGCGAAGACGCGAGGGTAGTGGTAAAGACAGAGAAGCCGTGTTCGGAAGCATAGCGTGCCGTTTCCGTCAGGCGTAATGTAAAGCATTTCAGGCAACGGCCGCCGCGTTCCGGTTCGTCTTCCAGTCCCAGCATTGTGTTCCGCCAATGGGTGTAGTCGTAATCTGCATCGATGAAATCGAGGTTTTGAGACGTTACAAAGCGAATGGCTTCCTGTTTTCTTATTTCATACTCCTCTTGCGGATAGATGTTGGGATTACAGTAAAACACAGTCGGGCGGATGCCGTTTGCCAACATGCATTCTATGATGGCAGAGGAACAGGGAGCGCAACAGGAGTGTAGCAAAACTCTGTTTTCACCGTTGGGAGTTTGAATTTTCAGCATAGCGATGAGTACTTTAAACTTTCAGTTTTATCTTGCCTTTCACCAGCAGTCCGGTCAACTGTACGATGACGATGGAGAAGACAAGCGATTTGAGCAGTCCCGGTACGCCGCTTCCCAATACTTCCGGATAAGTCCAGCCTGCTAATTGCTGAACGGAGTACCATATATAGGGAAGAATGTAGCAAGTGAGCGTTGCCGTTCCTGCGGGTTTGATTATATCGAACCGGTTTGTATTACCCTTTACGTCGGTCAGCCAATAGAAGAAGCCGAATAACGGGAAGAAAGCGGCAAGGCAATAAAACAGCCAGGACGGGGTAGCCTGTATCTTGGAGATAATCCAGTATGGATGCGAAACCAGTGCAAGGATGAGCATGCCGACGCCGAAAATGCAGAGCATACCGATGAATTTGCCGGGGTGTTCGCGATCGGCGTAGCGTTGCATGAGTAAGGAGGTCAGTAATCCCGACATTCCGAATGCATGCAGCGTCCAGTCACTGGGAATGAAAGGAAGCAGCAGGATACGGCTGCCGTACTCTTCCGGGATAAGGCCGGAATGGCTGATTACGGCGAGTGCTATCACTGCAAACCATGCAATCGCGTTTTTACGCAGGCTCTCGCGGGTAAACAGGTAGATGCCGGCACATACGGCATACGTCCAACCGATAAGACCGAGGATTCCCCACCAGCCCGTATGGAACGGTTTTCCGTTGAGGTCTTTATAAATAACCAAAGCTGCGAGCAATACCACGCCTGCCACTTTCATTACGGTGAAAAGGGCTTTTTTTGTGCCTTCGGCTTTGGGATATACTCCCCATGTCAGGAAGAAACCGATTACCATAAGGATAGTAAACCAGGAATGGGAAAGGCCGCCTTCGATGCCGCCGCTGTTAAGCGAGAATAGTCCCATGGCGATGAGCGCTACCGTACGCCAGAATATATGCGCGATGACCTGTGTGGTAGTATCACCCTTTTTATAACGGTTCTGTATGGCAAAAGATACCGACATGCCCATGCAGAACAGGAAAGCCGGGAAGATGGTATCGGAAAATCCCAGCATGTCTTCATTGATATCGGCGTGCATCAGCCAGTGGGGGACATTCTTCAATCCGGGAATGTCGTTTACAAAGAGCATGAGGAACATGGTGAGTGCGCGGAATACATCTACTGCGGCAACTCGTTGGAGTGCTAAGTTTTTCATAACAAATCTGTTTTGGGGGTTAGGGCACAAATATAGGAAAGAATTTTTCAATATGGGAATATCAGGCTGTAAAAAAAGAATTCTGCCATTCAGAGGAGCTTGCGATGAAGAATCTCCTCTCTTATATGTTAAGGAGAAGAGATTCTTCACTCTCTTCAGAATGACAGAATGATATGTCAATTAGAGTGTTGGTACTTCCTCTTTGGACAAGTGTCCTTTAAGAGTGCCCTTATTCAAACAATGATTTGGCAATTCCCATTTCCAGTCCTCTCAGTTCCGCCAGTC
>ENA-ORRZ01000124-ORRZ01000124.1-human-gut-metagenome-genome-assembly--contig:-NODE-124-length-76045-cov-4.267219_pt1 | contig 76045 bp, 91 predicted proteins | sample MGYA00242185_ERZ509152 | MGnify/ENA primary metagenome ERZ509152 (study PRJEB26280, sample SAMEA2338668) | human gut metagenome | biome: human gut; feature: human-associated habitat; material: faeces... | reverse complement strand
GTCAAGCGGTCAAGACGACGCCCTCTCACGGCGTAAACCCGGGTTCGATTCCCGGTCAGGTCATCTGAAACAAGCAGCGTAATTCTCTGCTTGTTTTTTTGTGATTTTACCATCTGCAGATAAGAGGAACGAACGATGAACTGTGAAAAGGAAAAATACAGCAGTCAGGAAATTTTTGAACATCTGCCTGTGCTGAAAGCCCTTCGTATTATGGCCGTGCCCACAATCATGAGCCAGATTATTGTGCTGATCTACAATATGGCCGATACTTTTTATGTATGCAGAGCCAATAATCCTTATATGGTAGCCGGAGCCTCCCTGATCCTTCCTGTTTTTAATATCTGTCTGGCTCTGGCGGGACTGGCAGGAATCGGCGGAGGAACTCTCATTTCCAAGCTTTTGGGAGAACACAGAGAAGAGGAAGCAAAAAAGGTCAGCGCCTTCAGTATCTAGCTGTCTGTTTGAGGCTATGAGAAAGTCTCTGTAAATACGATTCTTCTATGATGATGAAGGGGTTCTCGGGAAATAGATAGTCTAAAACAGGGCCAGTTGTGACATATGTGAGTTACAACCGGCCCTGAAGTTTTTTCATAAAAAAGAGAAAAAGATGGCTAATGACAACCACCTTTTTCCCCACTCCATGTTATAATGTAACTATGCTTAAATAAGATTATTATAATGTCTTTTCTGATTTTGGGCAACAGAAAATTATCTTCAGCTTCTTCGAATTGCATTAATCCAATCATTCTGTATACTATTGTTACCTACGCAAACATGTGCGGCGTTCGGACAGTGGATTGGATTGTAGAACTGTGTGAACGGGACCTTGCGTTCATTTGGCTAACCAAAGGACAGAGGCCCAGACGGAATGCCTTCTACAATTTTAAAGTGAAAAAGCTGACCGATGAAATCCTAGACGAACTGAATTACCAGTTCCTGCGCTGTTTGAAAAAAGAAAACCTGAGCACACTCAAATAGCTTTTTATCAATGGCACCAAAATAAACGCAAATGCCAACCGTTATACTTTCGTCTGGCAGGGAAGTCTAAACCACCTTCTTGCGGGCCTTCTGGACACCATCGATTCCCTTTATACCGTCTACAATGCACTTCTGCATGAAAACGGGTATGGACCGAAATACGATCTTGGGGATACCAAGACGTAAGAAAATATCCAACAATACCGTGATCGAAATCGCTGGCTGTTCCCCGCTTGAAATCCTGAAGCTGCAGAACAATCCGAAAAAGATTGCTGATGGGGAAGGAATTGGTTTTATTTACGGAAAAGGGCAGCGTAAGCCAGAACTCCAGAAACCGTACAAAAGACTGGAAAACTGCGGTACCCGTCTGATGGAATACAAAGAACACTTTGAGATCATGGTCAAAGGGCGAAACAGCTACTCCAAGCCAGATCTGGAAGCAACCTTCACGAGAATGAAAGAATACCATATGCACAACGGCCAGTTTAGAATGCTTGCTTATAGTTTATCTCTGAATTACGTTTTCAGGACAGCCCCTTATGGTACCTGGATTTCCATGGAACCATATCGGCTGTTAACCTGTTTGCGTTTATAACTGTCACAGTAATCATCACTGTCAGAACGCTCAGATTTTTCATATCCGAGATGGTCATCCATTTCAGCCTCCATCATCTCCTTAATGGTACCGCCCAGAAGTTCTTTAAGAGTATCCTGAATATCCTCAGCAGTCTCGATATCATACTCTTCGAGAAGTTGGCGGATAATATTTCGTTTTCCCTCTGTCATTTCTACTCTGTGTACAGTTTTCTTTTGTTTTGCCATAATAAAAGGCTCTCCTATGATTTTTTATTTTATCATAAATAGTGAAAGTTGGCTACCGCCGCAGACCGCCTTTTTATGGGAAAAGTTCAGTTTTCAAGATTGCCTTAGAAGGGGGTAAACGATAGTATTTAGTAACAAATTAGAAACATGAACCAATCAGTTCAACAGGGCATTTACTTTTGCCTGAACAGCGTTGTAATGTACCCCGCTGCGGTCAAACTGTCCTCACGTTCCTGACCATTTCCCCATACCCGGCAATAACTTTATGGGCAACTTCCTCAACAGATTTCTTTGTGTTGACTGCTTCGCCCTGTTCCGTGGTGATGTAGGTGTCAAACCCGGCTGCTTTCAGTTTTGCCGCCATCGCATCCGCATTTGCCTTGACACTGTATGCACCTACCTGAATCTTATACAGACCGTTGACCTTGACCATATAAGTATCAAACCCCGCCGCTTTTACCTTGGCAAGCATCTTGTCGGCGTTGTCTTTCACGGAAAAAGCCCCAGTCTGAACACAATATAAAACACCTGTGTCAGACTTACCGCCGCCAAGATTTGCAGTAACCCGTGCAGCAAGGTCAAACAGGCGGGAATATAACCAGTCACCCGGACAGGATTTATTTGCAAACCATCTGTGAACCGTGATGACCATTTCATCATCCTTCGGTTCATAGGCAAGGGTCTTGTCCTTATCCCCAAGCCAAATCAGCTTGCTTTTTCCGTTGCGGCGGCAGATGTCTGTGCAAAGGCTGATAAGCGCTTCATATACCGCATCGGTCATTGCATACGGGGCGGTTTTATCAGACGCACATTCAATTGTCACCGCCCGATTGTCATTTGCACTACTGGTAGAACACCAAGAACGGTCTTTTTCCTCTACACAAAGGGAAATCCGCCCGTCAGTGCCGATTCCATAGTTGCAGCTTGCCTGTCTTGACGGGCTTGTGAAACACCCGCAAATGCTTTCAGCGGATAACTGCCCCACTACACAATGCGGTGTGATTCTGTCAATCGCATGGTTGCGGGGACTGGTTTTGTTGGGGGAAATGTTCGTATAGCATACCAAACTTGAATTACTCATTTTTCTGTCCTCTCTTTCTTATTTCTTCGGTTCAGTGTAGGTCATCGCCTGTTCACTGTCGGAAACTCCGGCAGTTGTCGGGTCAGTCACGATTCCAAGAATCGCCAAGACCGCAAATAAAGCGTTCACGACTTCCAACAGCTTGTTCCCCAAATCGCCCAGGTCAAGAGTATAGCCAAATACACCCGCAACAACCTGAACCAAAAGCAGAATAGCGGGAATCAGGGCAACCCAAAACGCCTTGTTTTTCACACGTACTTTCCAGTTAATATTTGTCATGTTCTTACACCTCTTTCTTCTTCAAATGCAATTCTTCAATTTCGTGCTTCATTTTTGTCACCATGCCATTCCCGCCTAATTCGTGGTAGGCATCGTACATTTCCATGAAATTTTCATAGGCATATGAAGGAATGTCCCCCTTTGCCATGTATCTATCATGGTATTCAATAAGCTGAACCCTAAGTAAAAGCATCGTGCCTTTACCGTTGGCATCACGGTCTTTCTTCTGGTTTTTCAATAACCACACGATATAGCCCATCAGTGCGGTCAGAATGATAGGAAGTGCCGCCGTGTATGTCTGCATAAAAAACTGTTCCAATGGTTTTTTCCCACCCTTTCCGACACAAAAATAACCGCCTGTGACCTCATATAAAGGTCATATAGCGGTTATAATCGTGTCTGTGATAATTTCCCTGTCTACTGTGCCAATTCCCCGCAATCGAGGTCAATCAGCACTTCCTTCACCAGTTCCTTGATTCTTTCAGGAACGTCAGCAAAGTCTTTCTTCCCTTTTATGATAAGGGTTGCATAGATAACTGCCATTTCTCCCACTTCCTTTCTGAATAAGATTTTTATGAAGAACTGAAAAAGCATCAGTCATCACCTTCCAAAATAGCCTTGACCGCTTCTTTCAACTTGTCAGGCACATCTTCAAGGGTCTTTAACCCTTTCCTGATAAGGTCAGCATAAATTTTTGCCATTTTCTTTCACCCCCTTCCTTAACCTAACAGTTCATACACTTCACACAAGGCAAACTGTGTGTCTGTGACCTGTGTTTCCAAGGATGCGTTCTTTTCGTCAATCATGCTGATGTATTCATCCTTGGTGTACTGGGTCAGGTCATATTCGTAACCCGTGAACCCGGTTTCTTCTTCCCCGGTAGGTTCTTCTGTGACTGGGACAATGTTTTCTGCAACCCAAACACTAAAGTCATCAATGACCTTGGGTTCAGGCTGCTGAACGCTTCTCACTTTTCCGTACTGCTTCATTTCCTTTACCGCCTTTCTTCTTTTTTGCCTTTATATGGGTTTTATAGTATTCATCCGCATAGGGCTGAATAGGCACAATGTATTGTTCAGATAATCGGTAATTGTCGCAATGTTTCAGCCAACCCTTATAGGAATTGATGGAACACCATTCTGAATAATTCATTTCCTGACCGCTTTCCACCTTTTTCCTGATTGCGGTCATTTTTCGTTTAAACTCCTGACAGGTGGATTTTCTAAGTAATGTATTATTCAGAAATACCCTGTACCCCACAAAGTCAATACCTCTGACAAATGAAGGGAATATTTGATAATTACCTTTTATTCTTAATTTCAAGTTCACCCTGAAATAGTTGTCAATTTTCTGCAACAACTGGTGCAGTTCCTCCTTGCTTTTTGCAAAAATGCAAATATCATCCATATAACGGTAATAATGCTTTACGTGTTCAACCTCTTTTATCCAATGGTCAAAATCCGTCAAAAAGAAATTCCCGTCATATTGTGAAAAATAATTTCCTATCGGTATACCAACGCCGTCAATAAAGTCCTTACCTCCATACTGAACAATCTTGATTTCGTTTCCGCATGACCTGTAAAATTCAATGTTTTCTTCCGTTGCGGGACACGTGCTGATACTGTCGATGATTTCATCAATCAGGGCAAGCAGTTCAGGGTCTTTGTACTTCCTTCTGAACTTTCGTTTCAGCGTGTCATGGTCAATGGATGGGTAAAACTTCTTGCAGTCAATTTTCAGGCAGTAAGTCATTTCCTCTGGTACTGTGTCAACTGCTTTCCGCAACTTCTTGAAAGCTGCATGAATCCCCCTGTTCGGTATCGCTGAATAGGTGTCATCTGTGAAGTATGCCAACAACTGCGGTTCAATCACCTGTAACACCGCCCACTGTGCGATTCTGTCAGGGAAGAACGGCAATTTGTAGATTTCCCGTTCCTTCTTCCCGTCCTTCTTGGTGAACGTGGTATATTCAGAAGTTTTATATTTGTGGTTTTTCAGCATCCATTGCAACGCCGCCAAATAATAGTAAGGTCTTTTCTCTATCTGCTTGACTTCTTTGTACCACCCCTTTCCCTTCTTAGCGTGTTGAAATGCCAGTTCAAGGTTTTCCATCGAACAGATTTTGTCATATAAATAACCATAGCGTTTCAAAGGGCATCCCCTCTTTGTATGCACTGAACCGAACTTTCGACCCCGGCAGATGCCGGGTCTACTAATACGGTTCTTTGGTGTTTTTGATGTTTTGCCAAGTGGCACGGTAATCAGTTTTCAGTATATTTATAGGAACACCCCGCCATTTCTGACGGGGTGATTTTAGTGCATTTACTAGCTGACTGCTGATATTCCGATTCCGATTAGAAGAAGCATTATTCAGATTCCAATAGAAAGCACTGGCATTCAAGCCATTATTCCACTTAGCACCTAATTTAGTGACTTGGTTTTCTGGTTTTTATCGTCTTTCTGCTTGAATAATCGTCATCCGTATAGCATCCTGATTACCTATCTAAAAAATAGTTGTTTAATGACTTTTACGCTGCTTTCTTGCTAGGTACATACACCAGCCGACCGCCGATAGTCCGACTCCGATAAGAAGAAGCACTACTCAGATACCAACAGAAAGCACCGGCACTCAAGCCATCATTCCACCTAGCACCAAATATAGCGACCCTCCAACCTGTATTGCCATTCCAACAATAATCACCAACAGGAAGGGCGGTGTTCCCAAGCAGTTCACCCGGAATGAACAACCAATCATATTTTTCTGAATAGCAGAAAGCAGACACATACCCGTCCCCAAACACTGCAATGATTCCGGCATCCTCATATGCCCCTGTTCCTATGTCATCCGTAAAAGTATGGTCTGCAATGTAAATTGTCCCTTCATGGGTTGTTGCATCCATGTACTGATTGATGCCGTCAACCCACCCCCAGATGTTACCCCAGAAATTTTCTTCCCCACGATAGGAAATCATCTGAATCCCGTTGAAATTGGCCGCAACCCCGGATGCGTTGCCAAGGTTGATTGTCGTGCCAGTCGGTTCTGACATATTTGTTGCACCGTCATCCGTTTTGGAAACTGCACCGTTGCCAATACAGGACTGCATATTGAAGCTTGCATATTCAATCAGCATAAGCATCTGTGAAGCAGACACCGTTGCCGCATACGCCTGTTCCCAACCTGAACCACGCTTTTCTGCCAGTTTGCGGACATTTGCCCTTGTCGCACTCTGCGTCAGTCCTGACAGCGGTTTAGCATTTGCGATACTGGAAAGCATATCAGCGGTAAAGTCAGCAACCTGTGAATCATCCAAGATATACACCGCCGCACTTGCGTCATATAATGAACCTTCAAAAGCAGCAACATAAATCTTTTCATTCTCATTCCCATTTTCAACAAATGCTGGGTGCAGCTTGAACCCCGCCTTTGGTGTATCAGACACATAATATCTGACCTTGCGGGTGATGCCGCCCTTGTGTTTCTTTTCTACATTCAGGGGAACAACCTTGTAATAGAATTTAGGCTGTTCCACCATGACCTGAACCACCGTCCCGGATGCAAACTGTAAAGTGGTGTCAGGCGTTTCAGTCCCTTCCGGGTTGCGGTCAACTGCCTGTGTCAGTTTGCCTGTGGTGGAAAATCCCGTTTCACCGTAATAGGCGGCAACCCGTCCGTCATTTGTCAGGTTGCAGCGTTTCCTTCCACCAAAACAGTTGATACCGTCAAACCCTTCCCCCGGTGTGCGGTTCACTGCCCCGGCAAGGCGGGTGAACTTCTTATTGACAAAATCAACTTCCACCCCGTAAATATCCCCGTCAGTGTACCCAACAAGGGCTTTCAGGTCTGCAATCTCTGCTTCAAGTGCCTGAATATCCCCGATGGTTGCATATGCTCCGGGGTTGACTTCCAGTGACACACTTTCCGAGTTCCCCACGGTTGTGTATAACTGAATGTATGCCGCCGACACCGTAACCCCGTTATATGGAGGCATATAACAGTTATTTGTGGTTTCAATGCAAGCCGCATACAGAATTTCCCCTTTATCCGGGTCAACCGCATATAACCCAAGGGTACGCATATAATACCCAGTTGTGATGTCCACATTTGAAAAAGCCGCTTCAATCTTGATAGCAACTTCATTTGTCCGTGTCACCTTGGAAACAAGGGTGGTCTGCTTCACATTCGTGAGTACGGTCAAGGACTGCAACTGACTTTCCGTGTACTGGGTACTGGAAGAACAGATTTTTGTAAAATCAATGTTCCCAGTCCCGGCAATCATTTTTGCCATAAGTGCCTGACCATCATCGGTTAAGACCAATTTTGAATACTGTGCCATTTTTATTATTCCTTTCGTGTTATACTGTTTTTATTTCAATGAAATCTACTTGCACAACTCCTGATGCAACCTTCGCATCCCCGTCTGCCCGGATAACTTCACTAAAATCTTCTGAAATGGTTATCAGTGCGGTATCAACAACACCACCGCCCACATTTACATTGCTGGAAACTGTGACCGTTTCCCGGCTGTCATTTGTGATGTTCAGCATATCAGTCTGAACAATTCCACCGCCAAATGCCGCCGCACCTTCAATGTCAAACACTTCCCTGAAATCGTTGGTGATGGAAAAGCAATTCACAAAACAGATACCGCCACCAAATAGAACAACACCCGTCACATTGCAAGGGATGCTGTTCTTTGAAACCACAACGATATTTGCGGGAATCATCGTGTTTATGATGTGTTCCAGTTCTTCCACCTGTCCAAACAGTTCAAGGTCAGTTTCCAGTGTCAGGGTATACCCCACATCAAAATCATGGGACATACTGAAATCTGTATTTTCACACAGCACCGTCAGCTTTTGCAGCAATACCCTTATGGTATAGGGAAGCTGACTGAACCACTTACTTTGAACCCTTGAACGCCTTGATTCAAGGGTATCTTCTTCTGACGGATAAATACCAAGCATTTTTTCAAACCTTGATATTCCGTATTCATCAGCGGTGGAAATGAAACGGTTTCGTAAAACCTTATCTGTTGCTTTCCAAATGATTTGAAATTCAGGGTTTTCCGCATCCAGTGCCGCAACAGGTTCTTTGTAGGACTGCATGAAGGGCGGCAAGTATGATACAAGGTCAACTTCCCTTATCATGCCGAAACACCCCCTAACACGGGGATTTCATACTGTGTCAGCGTCATGTTGCTTGCTTTCCCGTTGATGGTGGTATTCGATATGTCAAGCACACCTTTCACCCCAAGGATTCTTGTTTCAACCTGACTGATTCTGACAATGATAGTTGTGCTGTCAGCCCACCCCTGCCTTAATTCCAGTAAATAGGCGTTCACCGCATCCTGAATTGCGGTCTTGGTATTTGACCAATTATAACCTTCTTCAAAGGTGACTGTGGTGGTAATAAACATCTGGACAGGTTCAGCACTTGCCACCTTGACCACATGACCAATAGGTGCAAGCCCATAACCTTCCCCGGCATTTTCTTCCGGGTCAAGCGTTTCCTGAACACTGTTCACAAGTGTTTGGGACGCTTCCCCGTAATCATCCGAATCTGTGATTGTCACATGAACCGTACCGCCAACCGTCAACTTTTTATTCTTGGCCGCATCATATACAGGTTGTAACCAAGACTTCACTGCTTCCGGCAGTTTGTCAAGGTTTGCTTCAATCCATGCCTGAACGGTTGCACTTGGTATCATGTCGGCGGGTCTTATATCCCCGTTCCACACCCTTGTGACCTTGGCATCCCCTACCCCGTCAAGACTTCTGACCTTGGCAAGATAATCTGCCCGGTTTCCACCAAAGGACTGTTCATTGAAACTGTCAAAATACCGTTGCCTGAATACTTCGGTATCTTCTTCATCCTCACCCGGTATCAGAATTTTAGTCAGTTGTGCGGTTTGCAATCCGTCAATGTATTCCATAGGTATCATATCCCCAAGGTACTGATTGCCAACTGTCCCTTCCGTCTCACACTGAACCTGATATGTCCCCGGTGTTATCTGTTCCAACACCACATAGTTCATTTCACCAATGTTGAACCGCTTGCCCGTGACATCAATATCTGTCGGGGTAAATTCCCCTTGCAGAATCGCCTTTGTTGCTGAATCAGGGGAAAGCCCTCTGTCCTTTGCAAGCAAAACCAAAAATTCCCTTGCAGCGGTGTCACCGTATGAATTTTTTATCAGATATTCCAACTCAATATACAAAATCTGAAATTCAATAGCGGTTGCTGAATGGGTGTCCCAAATCAGGGAACTGGGTCTTTTGTCCAGTTTTTCAGATACCCGGTTCAGCATCCGTTCAAGAATGACTTCATAGGTTTCATTTTCATACATCAGATATTCGCCCCTTTCTCTGCCCTGATTGCACCGTATATTGTGTGAACGGTAAACGCTGTGTGAACAACACCTTTCACACTCAGGTCATGTTCAAAATCGGTCACGCTGCTGATTCGTGTATCAACAAGCAAGGCTTCCGTGATTCTGCGTTCCAGTTCCGGACATACATAGGTAACTGGTTCACCATACAGGTCAAGGGTTTCAATGCCATAGTACCAAGGATAAATGATATACTGATACCGTTCAGTGCTTAATATCCTGAATATGGTCTGTTTCATTGCTTCTTGGTCATCCACAAAACCCCTGACCGAATCACCATCTAAATCCATCTTATAGGTTTGGCTTGGTTGTTCTTCCATCTCAAAATCCAGTTCTAAAAATCCAACTGTTGAAGGTATCATTTCCCAATCCTATCCCATACGATAAATTTTTGACCTTCTTGCTGCCTAATAAGAATAACTTCATCACCGTCAACCAAGCCATTATGAACGGTAATGTTTTTTCTTCCTGTTACAGCGTGGGTGTGGGCTGCAAAGGAATCTTCCCCACTTCCCCCGGATTTACTGCCCGTTACCCAATCAACGGTTATTTGCGTTGTAAAATCGGTGACGTTCCTTGACAAAATCAACTGTTTTTCACCCAGTACCATTTTTTGCTCCACGTTGATTTTCAACGGGGATGCTGTCACCACTTCACCAAAATATACATTGACGGGTTTCTTTGCTTCTACTGCTTCCACTGCGGAACGTTTTAGTGTTTCAACTAATTCATTTGCATCAGGCAACAAATTCACCCCCTCTTAGCGTCAAATCCATCCAATGCTCACCTTCTTTGTAGGTATGCTTGCATTTTTCCACAAGCATCCAATTTTTCACTTTTATATCTCCAAGGTCAAGGTTGATGACCACCATTGAACCCGCCCTGACCCGGTTATCTCCAAGGGCGTTTGTTATTTTCAGGTTGCGGGTCTTTTTATTGTATAGGCTCAAAAGTGCATCTGCCTTTGCCTGTCCATTCTCACCCTTCTGTAAAGTATCAAAATACTGCAAGATTCCCCACCTGTTGATGTTGGAAGAATCCTGTGCAATATAAACTTCCCTATATCCTGTTTCCTCATTGTCATAGGTCAGTTTGATTTTGTTAAATGTGTTATCATCAATAGATGAAGTATAGTCAAAATTTTCACCTGTTTCTTCGTCAATCATCAGATATGCACCCGGTTCACCCACGTACATAGAAGATAGACTTTTCAATGTCAGTTTCCCAAAATCGTCATATAAGACGAACATTTCCCCTGTGTTGGTCAAGGTCAGGTCAAGGGCGTTTGAAATCATTTCAAACAGGGAAGTATTTTCTTCAACCCTTGATTCTATGACATATCCTGTATTTTCCAATGTCCCAACATTCAGGGAATAATCATCAGCAATCATTTTTGTGAACTGTGACGCTGTTTTCCCTTCATAGACCTTTGTGTCTTTATTCTTCAAATACCGTAACTGGTCATAGGCGGTGACTGTGATAATCTGGTCTTTTGCCCGCTGCTGTTTGAACACAAAACCAAAAAACACGTTGTCACCGTCAACCTTCATCCTGACCGGGCTACCCTCTGAAAAATCAATGATGTCATCCTTCAGGACTTTGAAAACCAGTTTGCCGGGGGTATTCTTCCGTTCTGTTGACCATTCAATCCCTTCCTGAACTACGGGCTGATAGACCTTTGTTCCTGATTCATTCCCAACCAAAAGTTCAACATACAATTCTAAACACCCCCGTTTCTTATGCTGCCGGGATAGTCAAAACCTGTCCCGGATAAATCAGATTAGGGTTGCCACCAATGACACCCTTGTTTGCATCATAGATGACTGTATACTTTGCCCCACTGCCATAGAACTTCTTGGCAATGTTCCACAGACAATCACCCTTTACTACCGTATAGGTTTGTGCAGCGGCGGGTGCGGGGGAATTGTTGGTTTCACGCTGCGGTTCGGCACTTGCTTTTGGCTTAGATGCCGCAATCTGAATGTTTACCGTCTTTGTCCCATAGTCCCTCCACTGTTTCAGATTGAACTTCACTTTGAAGTCAAAACCATTCTTTGCGTCCTCTGTGATTTTGTAATCTTCCATTGAAACCTTGATGTTGGTATTCAAAAGCTGCTTTCCAACGGGAAGTTTTCGACACACTATGAACTGGAATGGTTTGCCACTGGTTTTCAGTTCTTCAAAGAAGTCCATGAAATACCCCGCATCCTGAAACCCTGATTTGTAAACTGCATAAGGGTGTTTGACTTGGGGTATTTCACATTCAAACTCAATATCGGTCAGCCCCGCTTTTTTCAGGATGTTGATTTCCCCCTCATTGATAAGGCTGACCGTCTTGTTTTGGTTGTTAATTTTTATCTGTATCTTTTCAGGGGTGACGGGCAACAGACAATTTTTCAAATATACGTCATATCCGCTTTTTGCCATTTACTCATGCACCCCTTCCGTCATACTGTCAACCGCTTCATTCACGGAATCGGTCAGTTTTGTCATAAATCCGTCAATATCGTCACCGCTGTTGATGGTGTTCTGCATACCTGACTGGTCAATCGTGATTTCTGCGACTGTGTACCTGTTTACTGCTTCCTGTTCTGCAATGTCCCGCAAATACTTCAAATCTTCCTGTGTTGTATCCATAGAATCCTTGATTGCACCAGTATCCCCGGCAATGCTGCCAAGGTTATCACCAACGCCTGAATTTGCGATTACATCATTGAACCCTGATGTGTAGTCACTCACATTAGGTATATCTGTCCCGCCGAATATATCCGACAGGCTGAAATTGCTGACCGCATCCGCAACACCGTCACCCCAAGAAGCACCCGCATTAAACGCATCGGACACCCAACCGTCTTGAAAGGTGTCAAACGTGCTGAATCCTTCATTGAACGCATCCGCAATGTTTGTGTAGTCCTCTTTGTTCCCGGCTGCTTCTGCCGCCCGTGCCGCATAGTCATTTGCGGCTGACGTGATGCCTGAATAGTCAAATTCCACAAAGGGCAACTTATTCAAAGCTGCACATATGCTTTCAATGACCGACAGACAGGTTGAAAGTAAATCGTACCACCACGCCTGAACAGAACTGATTGCATTGTGGAACGCCGCCATGATATTTGAGCCAAGGGCTGCTATTGCGCTGCCAATCCCCAGTGCGATGTTCGCAACGGTCGGACCCAAATTCTTAAAGAACTGAACCACCACATTGACCCCGCCACAAATCACACCGAACCCAGACGTTGCAACGCCTGTCATCTTTGCGATTGCATTACATACCGCAAAAATGACTGCAATCAGTGCGATAATCAACAGAATTATCCAAACAATAGGGCAAGCGTACAAAGCACCGTTATACCCCATCTGTGCGGCGGTTGCTGCCATCGTTGAACCTGTAAGTGCGGCAGTAATTCCAATCTTTGCAGACATTGCCAAAGCATGAATCATGCTTGCTGCTGCCGATGCAATTTCAATAGCCTTTACAATGCCAAGGTAAGCTGCATACACTGCCAACGCACCAATGACACCATAAATAATAGGGCTGATGATTGACCAGTTATCAGCAATAAAACCGCCAACTGTTCCAATCAGTTCAAACACATTCAAGACAATATTTGCAAGGGTTGCCATCGCTTCAATCGCACCGTTCACAAAGGTCTGAAATGCTTCACTGTTGGCTATGTCATTCAGTCTTTGAAGGACAGGCTGAAAAGCAATCAAGGCGGTATTCTGCATAGATTGCCAAATCTGCCCCCATGTCATAGGCATTTCTTCAAACTTCGCATTGATGTCATCCGCTGCCGCAAAAATCGCCGCTTTGACAACATCCGCTGAAAGTTCACCGTCAGCCGCCATTTCACGAATCTGACCAATCGGAACTTCCAAGTAATCAGCAATGTTCTGAATCAGGTTAGGGGCTTGTTCAAAAATACTGTTCAGTTCATCACCACGCAAAACACCTGAACCAAGTGCCTGTGACAACTGCAATTCTGCATTTGCCGCTTCTTGGGTGCTTGCCCCGGCAATCGTCATCTGCTTTTGAATCAGGTCAGCAAAAGCAACCACTTCTTCCGAACTGCTGAACGCATCCTTTGCATTGTTACCGAACCGGGCAACAACATCTGCCATTTGGCTGAATGAACCACGGGCATCCTGTGCGGCTGCATAAACCATGTTGACAAGTTCTTCTGTGGTCTGCAATCCGTCATTCATCATATTCAGGCGTGAAGTGGTCTGAACAAGTTCATCTGAAATATCCAACGCCTTTCCAACGCTCTGAATACTGACATACGCCATGACCGCATTTTTTATCATGTTGGTCAGTTCGCTTGCCTGTTGCGTCCCTTCCTGAATTTCCTGATTGAACCGCCCCTGTTCGTCAACATTGTCCCTGATAAACCGTTCTGTTCCGCTGACAGTCTGTGACAAACGCAAATAGGCATCGTTTGCGGCTGAAATGTCCATATCTTCCATAGCCCTGTTCAGTTCGTTTTGTTCCTGAACCGCCATGTTCAACTGTGCCCGCAACCGTTCCAGTTCTGCATTTGCGGTGTCTATCCCCATGTTCACCGGGTTGTTTTCAATCTGCTGAATCCGCTGCTGAACACTCTGCAATCTCTGACCCATTGCATTTATATCCTGCATCGCCGCATCAGGCAAAATATCAATACCGCTTGCGGTCTGTGCAATGCTGCTTTGGGTTTCATTCAAAGTGTTCAGCATATCGTTTGCACTCTGAACTTCCTGTTGAAACCGTTCAATCCCTGTCCCGGTGAATACTTCTAACCCGTCCGTTTCCCACTGAACAGGAATCTGAACAGGTTCAGGCGGTGCATTTGGCTGAATCTCTGGTCTGATAGGTTCAGGATTTTCAACAAGCGGGTCAGGAAGTACGGGCTGAATCGGTGCGGGAATCGGTTCTTGATTCCCTTCATCCACAACAGGGGGAACAGCATCGGGGACGGTCTGATGGTTCAAGGCTTCGTTCATAGCGTTGATTGCTGCGGTTGCCTGATTGATTTCATCCCTTGCCCCTTCAATGCTACTTGTGTCAATGTCGGCGTTCATGCTCTGCTGCATATCATACATAGCAGACACCGCAAGGTTCACTGAATTAACAATATTGTTCAACACGCCGCTGAACTGGTCATTCAGTTCAATCCCTGTCTGAATAAATGCCACTGTCACCACCCGCCTTTCTTAGTGTTTTTTCTTCGCCTTGCTTTCCGCTTTCTTCTTTTCCTTCTTGTCGTTTTCGACTTTGATTTTTATTGCGGCTATGACAAAGGCTTTTTCCTGTTCTTCCATTTCCAAAAACTGACTTGGTAAGATGTGAAGTTTGTGAAGGGCATAGTAAGCATAGTTTGATTCACCATCCCCTTCTTCAATTAGTTTTTTGCTTCTTCCACCTTGTCATCAAGGTTCTTGGTAAAGCCCTGATACTTCTGCATCCAAACGGTCAGTTCCTGATATTCCCCGGCGTTGTCAACCAGTGCATAAAGCAGTTCTTCCGGGGTCATGACATTGTAACTGTCCTGTAATTCCTTGTCGTACAGGTCAGGGTATACGGTGGACGCAACAATCATCTTTGCAAGGTAAGCTGCGGTGTTCACCTTCGGTCTGTACAGGTTGGGTTTGCCCTTAACCTGAACTTCCACGGTACAGGAATCACGCAACGCTTCGTTCTCCTTAGAAGAAATCTGCTTGAACTCCCATTCAAGCGGCTTCCCATTTTCGTCCTGTAAGCTGGTTGTCGGTGCATACTTCTCATTCGATTTCACGATTTTATTCGCTTTCATAAAGCGGCTAAATTTCGACATTTTAACTTGTCCCCTTTCTGTTTATCGCTGAATAGCAAAAACCCCTTATATGAGCGTTATATAAACTCACACAAGGGGTTTTTCATGGTTTAGTTGGTAAGAAACCCGGTAAGGTTCGCAAAGGCTTCCGGCATGGAGAAATCTTCAAAAGTTCCTTCAATTTCTTCATCCAGATATTCCCCGTCAGCGTCAAACTTTGCCAGTACGCCGCCGTCCGTGTTGCAGTCATAAAAGATGATTGTCTGTCTGCCCGCTTCACTGGTAGGGTCATCGTTGGTAATCTGCATTTCAAAATAAACATCCTCACCAGTGTTCTTATAGTCAAGCAATGCCTGTCTAAGCACCGACTGGTTATAGTGTGCAGTCCCGGAAAATGTACCTTCCATACCGCAAGATTTGTGTCCCGCCATAATAGCACCAAGGCGGGGAACTGTGGTCTTGGTCTTTTCAACCTTGGCTTCCATGTCAATCATCTGCATGAAGTTATACCTTCTGCTGCCGATGGTCAGGAAACATTCAGCCAGTTTTGCGGCAACGGTGTCCCTTGCCTTCATGGTAATGTTGTCATTCATTATTTATCACCCGCCTTTCTTACGCAACCGTAACTGTCATATAGAGTTTACCCATAGCGTTCACAACCTCAATGACGCTTGTGGAAACAACTGATTTCTTGGTATCGCCCTGTGCAACCGTCACATCAGAATCATTGAAGTTTTCGATTGCACCCAAGGTCTGCAACTCCTGTCTGATTTTCACAAGGTCAGACCAAAGGGAAGTTCTGCCTGATGCGTTATTCGGAACAACGCCTAAATACTTAGTGTTGAACAGAACAGCGTCATCATTTCCCAACTGGTCAATAACCCGGATGGTCTGATTGTCCTTGAATACATCGCCGCAAGTGTCCGTTGTCGTGACCATGCTGTTAATATCTTCAAGCACCCGGACATCCGAATTGACCTTGTGCAGAACAAATTCACCATTCTTCACTGCCTGTTTCAACTGGTTCTGTGTGAAATCGGTGTTGACGGAAAATGAACCGTCATATTTCTTGTTCTGACAGGACTTGTTGACCGCACACCCCGCTTCTGCACCAGTAACCCAGTACACAAGGGATGCTTCTGACCCCCCTTCATCAGTAACCTTATTTTTCACGCTGATAACGCCCATAAAATCAGCCGCAATGTTGTAAAGCACCAACTGGAACTTGATGCCCATTTCATCACGCAACCGCTTGTTGAACGCAACATACAGTTTCTTGGTTGTCTCGTCAGTAACCACAACGCCCATTGTGTTATAGGTATAGGATTCAATCTTGTCCAAGTACGCCTGATGTGCAGTCCCGTCAACCGTTCCATTCGTGCCGCCTGTCAGCGGGGTGGATGCGGTGACTGCAAGGGTTGCGTCTGTCTTGAACGTCACATAATCGTTTGCAACAAGGTCTGCCGCCTTTGCAACCGTCTGTGTATCGACCTTGACCGTTCCCATATAGGTCATGACATCAAACTTTGTGGAATCGTCTGTATTTGCCTGAATGACAATCTTCAAATCGTTTCCACGTGTGCCGCCATATAAAGCGGTTGCAAAGTCATTTGCCGCCTTTGTGCCGCCGCTGTTCAGACGGTACGCATACAGTGTCTTTGCCCCTATGAACAAATCACTAAGACCTGTCAGCTTGGGACTGTCAAAGGCATAACCAAAGACCTTCATGCTGTTCTTTTGAAAGTCCTCATTTGTCACTTCAAAAACAGCATCTTCAACGCCCCAGTCCAGTTCAAGGGGCATTGTTGCAATTCCCCTGTCTGACAGGGCGGCAGATGCACTTGCAGCCGATACAAAATTGATATATGTGCCGGGAAGTTCCTTATTCTGCGTGGTAAAACTGCCACCACCTAAAGCCATATCATTTCACCTGTCCTTTCATGTATTTTTCAATCAGGTTGTCAACTGTTTCAAAGGTGTACTTTTTCTTATCATCAAGAAGGGCATCCACCAAATCCCTTTTATCACGGTATTTCACAGCCGCAACAATCTGTTCTTTGCTGAACTCCTGTTCAGCGGTCTGAACTGCCGCCACGGTTGCCCGCTTTTTCGTTCCCGCCAAATTAACCACCTTCCTTCACATTCGTGCTTGTCTCCAAAATCTCCATAGCGGTCTGTTCTTCTCTCCTGTAAACAAAACAGTCATAATTCACAAAGAAGTTCAGAACGCCGTCAACCACTTCATACTTCATTTTTGTTCCACGTGTCGGCTTGTCCTCACCATAGATTGTGATGTACTCCAAACGCCATGACATCCGTTCCGCAACCCCGTTACATTCCTTCTGTTTCTCACGGGTTGCGGGAAAATACTGGATGCAGAACTGGTTGGTTTGTAAATACCGCTTTCCAAGGAACAGTTCATGTGTTGGGTTCAAACACTGAATAAAAAAACAAGGTTCTTTCAAACCTTGCCTGATTTCTTCCATGTGGATTTTGTAGCCGTCCCCAAATTCTTCATTCAGGGCAACGCTGATTGCTTCGATTATTGAATTTATCATTTCAGACATCCCCCTAAATATTTTTTAATCTTGTTTTCAAGCACCCTTGGGGCAATCTTTTCAAGTTCCTGTTCCGATATGGTCATCATGAACCGCCCCTTGACCCACCCCTTATGATTTGGGGTTCTGTGACCGTATTCCACATATGACGCATATTCAACCGGGTTCACAATCTCAATGACATAGGTATCACCAAAATGATGAACCGTCAGTGATTCCGCATATCCTTTTGCAGATGACCTTTTCTCACCAGTCCACCCACGCCTTAATGTGCCGCCTTTCTTTCCTGTCCCTTTGGGGTAATCGCCCACGGGGGTTCTTTTCACCACCATGCGGAGCAATCGGGCGGCAAGTTCCTTTGCGCACGATTCAACAAAAGCATCCGGGTCTTGCAGCTTGTTCAGTTCATCCCTGAACTTTTCCAACCCGTCCATGTTGAATTTTCCCATTTTACCCATCAGGCGTATTCCTCGAACAATTCAAGAATGATTTCCTGATGTGTCGGATATACTGCCGGGACACCGCTGCAAGTGTAATCTGTGGTCACATTGTCCTGTGACACCGTGATTTTTGAACCCGCCCTGATGGAAATATCAGGGGACACAAACAGTTTTGTGACCTGTGTAATAGTTGCCGCTGAATCCGTCTGAACAGCGGCTTTTAGGGTTTCAAAGGACAATTTACAGGGTTGATTTTCCAACACAACCACTTCTTCATCCTTCGTCAGCTTCGACCTTTCATCTGTTACCTGTTGCATTTCCGTGACTTTCAAAGTACCAAAATAAGTTGCTTCAATCGCCTTTCTTGCGGCTTTCTGTGCCGCCTGAATCGCTTTTACCATCGGATTCGCCTGAACGAATTAAATTCAGCCTTTCCATAGGATAAAAGGTAATTGATAAAGGTGGTCAGCCTTTGTTCAGGTGTCAAACTCCCTTCCCCAGTCGCAAAGACTGTGTTGGTGTCACCTGTCTGAATCTGCTTTACTGCATAATCCAAATCAAACCCCACAAGGTCAGTTGGTGCAAAGGTTTTCTTGGAAAGAAGGAAGTCACCCACCGCCATATCAACAGCGATGTGTTCCAGTCCTTCCGGGACATCTTGCCAGTTAATTTCATTTTTAATGGTGCTGCGTACTTTTTCAACACAAAAGGTCAAGGCAAATTCATCTTCCGCCTTGACCTCATAACCGAAAGATTTCAACCTTTCTTTTACTGTTTCGGTGTCAAACACGGTCTATCACCTGACCTTTCCCGGCTTAACCCCTTGAAATAATGCGGGCAATCGGGATTGCCTTGTGATTGATGAAGCTGCGATTTGCCGCCACATCCTCACCGGAATGTACCAGTGACCAGTTTGCACCGTTCTTCAACTCTGCATCCGTAGGGGATAAACTTGCCTGTGACTTTTTCTCATAGGAAATACCAAACGGTGCGAACACCTTGCGCTGTCTGCTATAAAGCGTGTCCTGACCGCCGTTAGTCTTGGGGTCACGATTCATTTCATACGGCACTTTTACGCCCAAATCCTCATAGGAAATTGAACCGTTCCCCAGTACATAGGTGGTGTACTCGGTGAACGCATCCACGAACACAACATAGTCACCCGCCGCCGGGGTGGTGTAACTCTCTGCAACAGGGGTTACATCGGCAAGTTTAATCTGCTTTGTGGTAGGTGTTGCTGAATCTGCCACAACTTCCAACGCACCCTCATCCGTTGCCTTTGCCTTAATGTAGAAACCTTCCTGTGCAACTGCGGGCATATCGTCATCAATGACAACCAGCTTGCCGTTCCACGTATACAGGTCAAGTTCCTTCTGAATACCGTCCTTGTCGGTATATTTCAGGTGTGCGACAAGGTTCAGGTTTTCAAGATTCGTGGCAACGTCACTGTGCATGAACACCAGTGTGAACTTCTTCTTGTTCGCCCCACACGCCTTGTTCACTGCACTGTTCAGGGTGGTTGCGGACATCTTGCCGTCAACCTTTTCCGTGACATCATAGGTGTGGTTCTTGACAAACTCAAGGTTCTTTGTCCCGGTCATGGAAAAGATACCCTGTAAAATTGCAATAATGGTGTTCTGGTCAATACCATCCCAGTATTCACCAACCTGGTCAGCGATATTCTGCATGAAGTCCACGCCGCCCGTGATGTCATAGCTGAAATCCTTCTCAACCCACGCCTTTGCACGACCAACCGCAACAACACCCTGTTCAAAGGTTTTGGTGTTGGTTGCGGTGATGTCGGTCTGACCGTCATAGTTGACTGCATCACCATCCAACAGACCACGCATTGCAATACGTGCGTAACCTGTGCCGCCCTGACCGCCCCCAAGGGTTGCTTTGATGTCAGGGTTGCCCGCAAGTGCCTTTGACTTCTTGATTTCGTGCATATGAAGGTTCGGAACTCTGCCGACCATGTACTTAAACGCCTGCGGGTTAAAACTCTTAGAATCAAACTTATCGTTTGGCATATTTTCACCGTTCCTTTCTTTTACTCACCCAACTTAGTATCCGGGTTTTCCGCTAAGTAGGCACATAATTCATCATAGTTCATCTTTGAAGGGTCAACTTCTGTCCCCGGTTTCTGCTGTGCCGATGCTCCCGGCTGATACCCTTTAAAGGTCTGCTGCTGTGCCTGTTGCGTTGCATCAAACAGGAACTTGGTATCTTCGGCGGCGGTCAGCTTGTCAATCTGTTCCTGTAACCCCTTGACGTTCCCTTCCTTGTCAAGTTTGGCATCCGTCAGGTCAAGCAGTGCCTTAACCGCCTTGATATTCTTCGCCTTTGCCCCGGTCAATGCTTTTTCAACCGCAAAGTCAACCTTCAACTGGTTCATTTCGGATTCATGGGATTCCTTGGTCTTAGTGTTTTCAGCCTGTAAATCCGCAATCTGCTGTTTCAAGGCTTCATTGTCACCCGCCGATGCTTTCAGGGTTTCAAGCTGCTTGTCCCGGTCAGACACCTGTGTTTTCAGCCCTGACACTTCGGTCTGCAAATTCTTGACTTCGGCGGCAGATGCAGACTTTGCATTTTCAATGTCATCCCCATTGATTTTCATAATGCTGTCAACCTGTTCCTTCGTCAGTCCCATATCTTCCAACTGTTTTCTTGTCATATTTCTGTACCATCCTTTCAAATACGTTTTTGTACGGGGTAACTCCCACATGATTGTTTGGTTGTTGCGGTTTTACGTCTTGACCAACGCCGACAAAGAGAAAAGCACCCGTTGCCGGATGCCTTTCAACGCCACACTGACCCAGTGACCGGGAGATAATAAAGACCACCTTACCCTTTCTATTAAGTTTTGGTTCTCATGTGCCTGTGAACCCCCTTTCTGACTTCATATAAGCGTCATATAGCGTTTATTTTCATTCATTTGATAACTTGTTAAGGTACGAAAAAACACCGCCCAAATGACGGTGTTTTCAATCCCAGTGTTCCCCTTCCTTGGGGTACAGTTCCAAAATACCATAGAAGTTAGGAATGTCTGAAATCTGTTTCCCTTCCTTCAAGGCAGTCAGGACTTCAATTTTTTCATCAAGCAGTTTATCACTGTCCAAGTCAAAGAACTTTTGCAGCATAGGCGGGAAATTCTCTACTTCAAGAAACAGTTCCCTGACCTTAACGCCTTTTTCAATCAATTCCCTTTCCGTCATTTTTCACCACCCACTTTCTTCAAAAGTTCAACAATCGTTGCATCCAGTTCAGCGACCAGTTCAGGCTTGTCAGCACGTAACAGGTCAATCAGGTCAGGTCTTGTCACACTCAACGCCGCATAGTTCGCAATCGTTTCCTGTACCCGGCTTTCCGTATACCGATAGTATGCCGAACCATGACCATATATCACTATCCCGGCATCCCGGTATGACCCGCCTGACAGGGCATCATAAATGTCTTGGAGATTACTAATCCCGCCGCCCATGATATTCCTTGCCAGATAATCACGCTCCGCATCCATTGCGGCTTGCAGTTTGGAATACTGCTTTTTGTAATCACTGTAAGACCCTTGAAAGGTTCGGTTTATCATGGAATTGTTCAGTTCGTTCATTAACTGCCTGTACTTTCCATTGACTTCACTGCATACCCTTCTGTATTCCTGATTATGTTCATTGAACAGGGCAACAACCTCACCGCTCATGTCTGTTGACGTATTTTTGAACGCATCTATCAGGGGCTTTCTGCTTGTACTGAACCAGTTCCCTGACTTCTTGGGGTCTTGCCTACCATACAAATCCATCAGGTGCATTTCCTCATGTAAGGTTGTATTCACCTGACCCGCAAGGTCATCCCCCTGTAACTTGGGTATGGTCAATTTTGCTTCTGCCATATCCCCGGTCATTCTATAACTGGAAGTAGACACTGCATGATTCTTTGCATGGGATATTTTAAACGGGATTCCATTGCTTTCAATGTTCTCCAGTTCGCCCATGTGGTTAAACAGGGAAACAACATTTGCATCTGCCCCTTCCAAACCATTCACATAATCAACAAGTACCTGTGTATTCTTCAATTCAGATTTTTCAGTGAAAGCAGAAGGGAAGTTTTCAACCTTCAATTCCTCTGCAACCTGTTTGATTTCCTCTTTTGCCTTTATTGTATCACCTGAACTCGCTACTTGCAATCCAGTCTTGTCACCTTCCACAAAAGCCTGTTGCCACTGCTTATAGGTCATATCAGCGGGTACATAGTATGTCTTGCCGTCCTCTCCCCTTGCGGCACGTTCCCCAACCGTGTCAAATTCGTCATCAAAATACGGAACGGTTGTTGACCGACACCACACATGAAAAGGCGGGGCTGTAACCCCTACTTCCCACTGTGACATAGGAAAGTGCTTACCATCCATTTCCTGACAGATTTCAGATGTGTGGGAATCAAGGGTTGCCACAATTTCAAACTGTTCAACATCCAGTTCAGCGAAACAGTCCTTTTGTGCCGCACTGCTGAAAAACGCTTCTTCTGTCATGACAAGCCGCCCCGCATTGTTCTTTGAAGTGTTCATTTTGCGGGCAATCGCATCTATTGCTTTCTGCGGGTCTTGTCCTAAAACAATGTTGCGGGTCAGTTCAGTGTTCAGTTCATTCACCAACTTCTGACGGTTGCCCCAAATCCTTTCAGAAAAGTTCTTCCCGTCAGCCGCCCAAGGTTTATTGATGACCTTGGAAATGGTCTTGTCATCCAGTGTCGCAAAATCCCACCCGACCCCCACACCCTTCTGCAATTCAAAAGCAGTGCGGTAATACCCGGATGTGTAAATATCCCTCATAGCAGAATCAACGCTGTCAAGCTGATTTCCAAACATCACCTCAAGACTTTGCTGCGTTTGCAGTTTCAGGGCTTCCAGTCTGCTGATGTGATACCGGGCAGATGCGTTTTCAAGCTGCTTTACCCAAGTACCATTGATTGCATTTTCTTCCCCGTACTGAATATACTGGTTGATGTCCCATTTCAGTTCTTCCAGTTCCTTCCCGGTCAGCATTTTCCGGGCATCTGCCAGTGTGACCCCGTTGTTATCTGCAAAACGCTGATACCATGCGGAAATCTGACCTTCTATCTGCCTTTGTGCCTGTCGGTACTGTTTTTCAATGTCAGCATAACACTGAACCCCTTGCTGATTTTGTGACTGTTCAAGCAGTTCAAACCGCTTTTTCCAGTATGAACTATTCTTCATCTACACCACCGCCCTGATTGCCTTGGTTGGGGTCTGCCGGATTCCGCTGACCAAAAGGATTGTACTGCTTTTCAAATTCTTCCTGTTCCTTTTGTTTCTGCTTTTCCAAGCGTTCCAATTCCTTCTGCGGGTCATCCACCCACGGGTGCTGACCTATGACAGTTTCATCAGATAGGATTCCCACGGATTTCTGACAGTTATCTATTGCTTCACTCTCATTGATAAGGATGTCACGGTTGAAAATAACGCTGACTTCCTCACCCTCAAAATCACCCTGTCCTGTGTTGGCAAGATGTGCCTTGGTGAACCAAAGAATATCTTCAAAGGATGCCTGATACTCGGTTTCGGTGTCGTTGGCATCAATGTCAATATCAGAATACATTGATTGAATGTTCATTTGGTTGGGGTTTCCCGAAAGCCTGTCATCTTTGGCATCATAACCCATAGCATTTTCAATCAGGGCTTTCTTGAATATCTCAATAATAGCCTTGTAGTTTTCCGCATTGACTGTGATTTCAAGGGTTTCCACGCCGCCCTTTGCGCTATCATCATACCTGACCTTTACCACACCATAGGTTGCAAGGTTCTTCCTGAACTCACCCAAGTTTGTCCCGTCATAGTTTTTCAGGACAAGAATGGTATTCCTTGCGTCCTCTTGCATATTGTTTTCAAAGTCCGACAGCATGACGTTGATACCGTCCTGTAAGGACTTGACCCGTTTCAGCAGCGGGGTTTCGTTCTCATTCGCTTTCATGGGTATCAGCGGCACACGTGACCAGTTGAACCCCTGAACCTTCCCTTTGGAATCAATCATTGTCACATGATAACAGTCTGATTCTCCTTCATTCGCAATGTCGGGTATCAGTGTCCCCCGGTCAAGAATAAACTTGTGAACACCGTCCAAATCATACACTTCAACTTTTTCAATGACTGTTGGGGTTGTCCCCTCATATCCAATCACTAAATACAGTCTGACCGCAAAATCTAAGATAGTGTGTTCGTTGTCCTTCCAAAAGGGCAAAATCTCATATGCCGGGAAAAGCCTGAAAGAAAATTCCCCGGATTCTGTGTAATATGGATATAGCCAAGCAATACCGCCATTATAGGCAGCCTTGGCACTGTTTTTCAGGGTTTTCATGAAACGCTTATTGAACACCTTTTTCAGACATTCAGCGTACTGGTCATTTTCCGTTTCAATCGCAAAAGGCTGACCAAACAGATAATTGGCTTTCTGGTTGACCATCTTTGCGTACTGATTATCAATAACCCGGTTGTTTGGCAAGTTCTCCACCACTTGCAGCTTGCCATCTCCCCCTATCATGGTACGCTTACGTTTCAAAATATCGTGTTCATTGTCATAATACAGAAACCCCTTAATCTGCATGATACGTTGGGGTGAGTTCTTCCACTTGGCAATTTCTCTTTCAAGAAATTCCCGGTCAGTCATCCTTGAATGAACACCCTGTAATACAAAATTACTGACCTTCAAGGTCAGCGTGTCAATTAGGCTACTGAACATCTTGGTTCAATTCACCCCTTTCTACAAATCTATTCAAAACTAAATGCGTCACCTTTTGCAATGTTCTCAACCGCATACCGCATTGCATCCATCAGGTGATTGAAGTCATCAATGGGTCTGTTCAGCTTCTTCCCGGTCACTGGGTCAGTGTCCCAAGTGTAATTGCTGATTTCAGTAATGAAATTCACACACCTTGGATGCACAATGATGTGGTAGTCCTGAATGAAGTCAATACCGTTGTTGATGCTGTCCTTGCCCTTCCTTGCTTTCCTGATTCCTTTCAGTCCCAGTTCCCGCAAGCGGTCAATGCTCTTTGGTTCAGCAGAATCAGCGGTTATCTTTTCTTTCAGATAACCCATCCGCTGCACTTCATCAGCAATCGCTTCATTACTCATACCGGGTTTATACATTTCATCGAAAACCCAAATAGTTTTGCTTGCTTGGTCAATGAAACCGCAAAATAAAGCACTGGGGTCATTCGTATAACCAAAGTCAAGACCAAATACGGACTTGACCCCTTTGATTGCTTTTACTTCCTCAATGCTGAACGCCTTTTCTTCCCAGTTCTCATACACAAGACCGTCAACAATACCCCAGTCACCAAGACCCGCCACTTTGTAACGCCTTGGGTTCTGCTTTCTCATGGTTTCAAAAACCTTTAAGTCAGCAGCATCCAACCATTCATTGCACTTGTAATTGGTTGTCATTGCAAGGGTTTCATCATCCGGGTTGTCAAAAAAGCGTTTCTTTATCCAGTGATGTTCATTCCACGGGTTCAGCGTCAAGGTTATCTGTTTGAACAATCCTGAACCTTCCGGGACTGCACCACGGATTGATTCATCAAGCATATTAAAATCATCTTCCGAACTGATTTCATATGCTTCTTCTATCCACATCCAACACAAGCACCCGGTTTCAACCGTGATACTGGTCACTTTCAGCGGGTCATCAAGTCCCCTGAAATAAATCTTCTGACCTGTTGGTTTGTAGGTCATTTCAAGCGGTGATTCTTTCACATCCCAAAAGGCGTCAACTCCCAGTCTGTGAATCGCCCACCTAAGTTCAGTGAAACAGGAATCTTTCAGTGTCCTGAATGTTTTCCTGACCACAAGGGCATTTGCATCCGGGTACTTCATTATGTTGGTAATATACCATAGGGCGGTTGTCTTGGATTTCTTGGATGCTCTTGACCCTTTGCAAACCCTGTAACGCCCTTTCCACCGCCAGAATGTGCCGTACCCCTTGCCGACTATTTCAGGCAGCTTCACAATCTGCTTTCCGTTGCCCTTGGACTTGTAATCTTCCGGGTACAGAATAAACTTCTGATACCCAAAGACGTATTGTGAAGAAATGCGGTTCTTTACCATAGGCAATCACCGCCTTAATCTACAAGGGAATCTTCACCTGATATGACAATCGGCTGTGTGATGTTCACATCCAGTTTGTCATTCCACATACCCAAATGTTTACCCAACAGTTCCAGTGCTTTCAGCTTGGAAGCAATCTTGACTTCCCTTTCCACACTTGACCCGGTATCACTTTCAGATTCCTTGTACTTTATGGATTCGATACAAGCAAGGTCATCTTCTGTTGCGGTGTCCTTGATTCTGCCCTTGCTGTCAACAACGTCTGTGATTTTCACAAGGGCAATCTTCGCAAGTTCTAAAACAACCCTGTCCTGATTGATGCCTGTCCTCTTTGACCTCTCTGCCATCGCTTCACTGATTGCCTGTTGAACCTTAACATTTCCTAACATTCGTGAACCTTGGACATCCGCTGTTTTTGCTGAATATCCCGCACGAATAGCGGCTTGTGTTGCGTTCAGGTCAATCAGGTATTCATCAACAAAACGCTGCTGTTTTTCAGTTAATTTTGCCATCCGGCAACACCTTCTTTCCATTTTTCTAAACAAAAACCCCGGAAAGTAGGAGGTATTAGCACCTTTCCGGGGTCAGACAGTAAGCGTATAAAAAAAAGGATTGCAGATAATTTACAAGAATTATCTGCAACCCAGTTTTGACAAGCCTATCATAAACTTAATAAATCCCGTTGTCAATCGTCAAATGATGTAGGTTTTATGTCAGGTAATGTAGGTTTTTATAGGTTTCTTCAAACAACGCAAGCGCTTTATTATGCAGTTCTATCACATAGGAATATGATTTTTTCATTTCCTTTGCAGCCTGACGGATGCTTTTAAACTGCACATATACCTTGAACAACACCTGTATGTAATTATTCACGTGCAAGCCCCTGATTTCAGATATGATTTGATTCTTAGCGTCAACAAAGCGGTCTATTTCTGCATTTATCTTTTCATCAAAAGTCACATACCGGGTCACATCACTTCCTAACTTGTCCCCTGACAAAGAAGTCTGCACACGTTCTTTTGAATAATCAATACCCCCCGGATTCATCGCCGCCTGTTTCATTTCAGAAAGCAATTCTAAATTCTGATTGATATTCGTGTCTAATTCCTCTAACTGTTCTAAATACTGCCTTGCAGTCAACGTCCTTTTTACCTCACTCATGCTTTCACCTATCCTTTCACTGGTTACGGTTTAAATATGCTCAATTTTATTTTAGAAACCCTTTGTTTATGGGTTCGTTACGGTCTGTTACGGTTACGGTTAATCATTCTATTCTTATATTTTTACTTTATATAATTCATAATGATATATGATTAAAAATATTATTAAAGAATTTTCATTTAACCGTAACCAACCATAACCCTTAGACTTTACAAGCATTTCAACCGTAACTTCTAAGCGTAACTAAACCGTACCCAACCACTACTTAACAACTTTATAAACAATATCATTCACAAATAACGTACCCGTCTGCGGTTCTCCTGAAAACTGCGGAACACATACAACATTGATTCCGGCAGCATATACCGCATATAACTGTTGTTCAATGAAGTTCCCCGCCAGTTCATAGGTCTGTTCATTTAAAGGTGCGTTTCCAAACTCCCCAAACAGAATAGGGAAAATGTCGTTGTTCATTGACACCTGACCATTCTCCATAAGCAACTGCATAATCTTATTTTCCATCACTACCACCATTATCCTTTCTTTGGTTATTTTTTAATCTCTTTTTGTCCGCAAACGCCCGTTGCGGATGCTTTCCATCAACTCAAAATTCTTATACTTCACTATTTATATTCCCTTCCTGTTTTGGTGTCCTTTAGCTGAACCCGTTCAGTCAGTTCAAAACCCGCTGCCCGAATTATGTATTTCAACACCTTCACCAAATCATAAGCACGTTTGTCAGCTTCGCAATGTTCTCTGTTCACCTGACCTATTGCCATTGATGCAGTAGGGTCAGCATATCCTTCAATGTTTCTTCCACCTTTCACTTGTCTGTAACCTTCCTTTCTATAATTCCGCATTTAATCATTGCTTCAAACATTGCTTCAAAAATAGTGACTACTATGGAATTTCCGGCTTGATGGTATAGCGTGCGGTTCATTTTCCCACGCTCTACTTTGCAAGTTGATTCTGCTGAATAGAAATCATCATCTGAATACCCCATCAACCGCCAACATTCCAGTTCTGTCAAATATCTGTACCTTCCACCACCAAGGTCAATGACCTGTGCCGGGGTTCTATCCTGTCTTGTGGTGATTGTATTTGCATAACTTTCAATAACGGTTGCCCGCCTGATTCCCTTTTTACCAATAGCTTTATATACACTTGATTGTGTAACCATATAGCAATCAGGGACTTCACCAGTTTCAAGGAAATCATTTATGTTACGCATTGGTGTTTTCTGCATAAGGTCAAAGTCAAAAGGATTCTGACCAAGGACTGATACAGTAAAACATCTTTCCCTTGCCTGTGGTATTCCATAATCACGTGCATCCAAAACACGATAACTATTTGAATACCCTAACATTTCCATATAGGATAGATAACGGTTGAAATTATGAATCATGTGCTTAGATAGTACATTTTTCACATTCTCCCAAATAACAACAGTTGGTTTCCACTCACCCATCTGTTCAATGATATGAACTGTTTCCCACATCAAAGATGACCTTGTGCCTGACCCTTCATCTGCACCTTTTCCTTTGTTGATTCTTCCTTCTGCTGCTGTTGCTTTTCCCTGATGCCCGGCAATACTAAAATCCTGACAAGGTGAACCATGAATTAAAATATCAGGTTGAAGATTCCACCCCACAACTGTTTGCGGTGAATGGTCAAGTTCTTTTTCAAACATTGCGTTATATGACCTGACTGCTTTTTCATCAATTTCCACATAGTCAATAGATTTTATTGGAACACCTATGTTTCTAAGTGCTACCCTTGGTGAACCTATACCGCCGAATAATTCCAATATTTGTATTTTCTCTGACACATTCTGCACCTTTCCTTTATATCTTATCAAGATACTTTATTTACAAAAAAATTACTGTTTTTTGAATACACGCCTTGTCTGACCATTTAATTTCACAATACTAACTTCCAAACCCAAGCGTTTATTTATTTGTTTACTAAATACTATGTTTGACATAGGGGTCATTGAATTGTCGGCACAAAAGACCTGATACCGCTTGTAGACCTCATTTGTCGGTTCATTTTCAATCATATCCACACCACAATCTGCAATAAAAGCAATGATGGGGTTGTTTTCTTCCTCATATTCGTTCAACTGGTTCTGAACCTTTGTAGACTTGGTGAACCCGTCATTGATGATAACCCGTTTCAGTCCTTCCACGCCTACCCTGATAAGGTATTCAATACTTTCCTTCTGAATCAGTTTGTACTTGATAAACGGGTCATAGTCGGGGTCATCCTTTCCAAACGTGGCGTTAAATGGAATAATCACCAAACGCCTAAGCACCGCCCCAGTCTTGTCCTTCATCCGGGGTATATCATTCGCACTGAACAGCAGTTTAATGAAGGGGTTAAATTCAAACGGGTCTTGTCCCTTTCTCTCTGCCTTGATGCGGTTTCCCGTCACAATCTTTTTGAAGATGCTGACCTGTGAACCCTGTAAAAAGTCATCCCCTATATCATCACCAATGTTCGCCAGTTTTCCGAACATCATTGAAGTATTGAACCTGTCCCCCAGTTCTTTCAGGTCAAGGGCTGAAATGTTCTTGTCTCCAAGGATTGCTTTGACCATATCCAAGAAGGTACTTTTGCCGTTGGATTTATCGCCAGTTAAAATGAACGCTTTCCCAAGTTCATTCCTTCTGTAAAAGCAATAACCAATACATTCTTCCAACAGTGACCTGATTGCAGCATCCCCACATGATAGTCTGTTCAGTGTGGTATCTGCCAGTTCAGAATAGGCATCCGGGTTATAGTCCCAAGGTATCTTGTTGGTGATGACTATTTCTGTACTGAACGGGTTCAGTTCCCCGGTCATAATGTCGTACACGCCATTGTTAAAGGCAATGAAATTTGCTTCTGACTGTTCCTTGTCCTCAACAATCAACTCCATATAGTCAAGCACTTCCCGCCGCTGCATTTTCTTCAAATTTGGGATATGCTGAATCATTTCTGATTCAATTTCCTTGTACCCGTTGGTGTAAACACCGTCCTTATATATGTGAAGCTGACCATTGATTTTGACAATATGTGCAGTATTCTTCATATAGACCGCAAACTTGTCAAACAGGAAGGTTGACCCCATGAAGAACACGGGTTTCTGAAACGCTTCATCCCTAAGAATCACTTCCAGTTCTTCATCAGGAAGGGGTTCTTTCAAAACAAATCGGTTCAGGATGCGGATGCACTCACGGGTTTCTTCTACCGTAAAATCATTTGCGGTCAAGGTCAGGATATAATTGAACAATGCTTGATTCCTTCCGTCCCCCGCATCCATATCCAAAAATTCAGCAGTTGTTGTGACCGGAAATAACCACTTAGGAACTTCCTGATATTTCCCACCTTTTTCAATGTCCCATTCACAAAACCGTTCTTCACCATTTATCTTGATGACTTCATATGACAATTTACTGCCTACTTTTATATCAGCAGTCAGACCCACTGCAAGCTGCACGTGCGTCCTGTTTCTTGTGATTGCATGGTTCTTAAACAAGAAGTGTTTTCCCCTACTGGTACAGTACACCCGGCAATCAAGCTGATATTCTTCCACTATGTTCATCAGGATTTCAGCCTGTTCAGAATCGTCAATATCAATAAGGATGGTGTCATTTGCCAATACCCCGCCGAAACCATCAAGGTTCTTTACTTCCTCATATGTTTTCCACTTGGTTCTGTTTTTTAATTTTTCAATACTCTGTTTCCCTTTGGTTTCAACATAACCTTTGTAAAGCATCCATTTTCACCCAACCTTACGTGATAATTTGCAGCACCTTTTGATAAAATTCCTTGTTCCTGATATTCCTGTCAAAATCGGATTGCCGGGAACGCAACAAGGATTTCAGTTCTTTCATTTCCTGACGGTATTTCTTGACAAATTCGTTGTAATGCTTCCACCCGTCAGTATTCCGCTTGTACCTGTTTCGGTTTAGGACGCTGTTGTCTATCTGCTTTTGACAGAATTTCACCTTTTCGGTATAGCCCACTATGTACTTTGCATTTTCTTTTTGTTTCGGTTCAAACTGTTCAATCTCCTGTTCAATGTATTCCCGGATAGCATTTTCACATTCCGGGGTGCTACTTTTTCGGATGATTTTGACCAGTTCCCTGACCTTTGAAATGCTCCTGCAAGTCATAAATTCGTCAAGGTGAACTGTCATTGAACCATTTTCATATCTGATTTCTATATCCATTCAGACCTTCCTTTCCGGCATTATGCCACAATGCCAAACTGTTTCAAGCGTTTTTTTGCTAAATCTATATACCAAGACCTATCAAGGTTCTTTGGTGTTTTAACCCCGCACACATCATCATTGCATATGAAACAATGGTCAGGGGTATTTCCAAACTTTTCCCCTTTGGGCTTCACCCTTTTTCTTTTCAGCAGCCGTCCATCATCCTGACTGTTGGAAGCGAACACCCGATATGATTTATAGGTGTATCTGACCTTTTCGGGGTACTCATACATTGTCTTAATGACCCGTTTCCCCGTCTGATTGATGACCGGGGTACAGTGTTCATGTTCCACCCAATCATACTTGTCTGACAGTTTCACAATCTTCTGGAACATTATCAGGTCATCACACTGGTTTATGGTCTGCTCCACTGGGGTCTTGTGTACCATGTATTCAACCAAGGCTTTATTCAGGATAGGCAAATCATTGTCAGTTGCAGACAGTTCTTTCACATAAGCACCGATTCTTTCTACACTGCCATCAGCGCCAACCCAAAGGTAATTATTCACATCCTTCTGATAGATTTCGCTGATATTATCCAGTTCAAGAAGGATTTCGCAAAGGTCTGTGGAACAACGCTGTTCCCATTCCCAACAAATATCATCCACCATTTCAAAGGCTTCGTCTGTGTCAGGAATCCAGATAATCAGACCATCGGTATTACTCTGAATCAATTCAAATCCCGGTATCACTTCCAAATGTTCAATCAGGTCAAGCAACATAAGCTGACCGTTGATGCACATACAGTTATTATTCCTTGGGTCATATGCCGGGTTTGTTTCATCCTTCATACCGCCTGACAGTGCGTTCAGCATTTTCTTATATGGTAACTGTGCTTTCTTCCAATTCTTAGCTTCTGCCTTATTCCCTGATTTTGCAGCGGCAATTTGTTTTGCTTTCATTGACTTTCTTGTTTTATACACCAAGGTATAGTTATCGTTGGTTGCCGCCCGTGTGACAAGTCCCCACGCTATCAGCATAGACGGATAATAATTATTCACATCTACATGAAGAATCTGCCCGGTTTTATGTATCGGTTCAGCGGTTGCACCATGCAGACCACCAAACCCGAATGAATGTGGTATACCCGCAACAATGGTGTCAAGGTTCTGTGACTTGTACCATAGTTTTTTATCGTACTTATCACAATTCTGTAAATCTATAGACAGGGCTTCTTTCCTCTTTTGTTCAAACCAGTCCTGAACATATTTGTATTTGTTCAGTCTCAAACAGGGTAAAAAGAAAAATTCAAATTCATCCTTAAAATTCCGCCTTGAACACCCAAGGACTTTTGCAGTGATTCTTGCTTCACTGTCACCTATATTTGACAGGCTTACCATATCCGGGAACGCCTGAATAATTCCGTGCATCGCATTAAATTCATCTATCTTTTCAAGGAATACTTTTATGGTCTGTTCCACATCATGCCGACAATATTTGATTGTTTCTTCAATTTCTTCCTTGGTCAATTTTCTGTTTATATTAAACGATACACCCGTTTCCTTGATATTGCTGCCAAGAAAACCTTCCAAGGTTTTCAAGCCAATAGGGGGATTTGGCATCACATCATAGTTAATCATCGGTATCTTATTGAACACTGACGAAAACTGCCATCCTTCCCTTTTTTCTATAATTATCCAGTCATTTATTCTTTTGGGGTCAAGACCTAACAGAATACCTTTCATGATGTACTGGTCATAGTGTCGGTTATTAAATCCTACCCATATATTGCTTATATTCGCTTCATATAAGGCTTTTAATTCGTCAGGGTTATTTACTATTACCTGTTCGGTTCTGCGGGTTATATCAATGAATACGGTAAGCCAATCATCTTTGAAAACCTCAAAATCATAGAAAATCAATCCACTTCACCCTTTCTGAAAATAGCGGTGGAAGGTGTGACCCTTACCACCGCCTAATGCTATTATGTATCTTTGCAAGATACTTTTCAACCAAATTTTTTACAGGTCAAACACTTCTTCGATTTTGATGGGGTTGAAGTTCTTCGCCGCATAGGTGACTTCAACCTCAATGTTGTTCTGGATGGACTGGAACACATCAAGAATCTGGTCTGCAAAATCCTGATAGTTCACGAACACAACAGGTTCTTCATCTTCACCAAGCAGTTCATTGACCCAAGTGCAAACAGATTTGATTGCCCGCCCATCGTTCCAGTTCTCGCTGTTCTTGTTGCCGCTGATAACCCGGTTGAAGAAAATCATGCGGTTCTTCTGTTCGCCCTCCTTGATTTTGCACTGAACCGCAAACATCAGCTTATCCTGTGCCTTGGTCAGTTTAATCTCCATCTTCTCAATGCCGACAATATACTTACCATCCGGCACATCGCCAAAGTCAGAATTCTTCGCTTCCTCAACTTCTTTCTGTAACGCCGCCAAATCAACCTTGTTGTCAAATGCACTGAAATCTACCATTATTTTTTACCTATTCCTTTCTTATCTCTTTGTTGTCAGTACCAGTTTCAGAAGTTCAAACGCCTGAACCTCATTGAACCCCGCCGCAACATAGGAATCAAAGATTTCCCTTGCAGCTTTTGCACCATCTGCCGGGGTTGTCCTCTGCGGCGGCGTGTTGGGGTTCGGTCTTTTCGCACCGCCCGCCATGCTCTGGCTAATGCCCTGTTTTACTGCGGATGTGACCATCAAATCAAATACTTCATCAGGAATACCAAAAGGATTGTTCATGTTCTATACCTCTCTTTCTTAGCGTGTTCTTCTTGTTCTGCGGGTACGTGTCCCTGAATCCTGTTCAGGTTCAGCATCCGTCTGTGTCGGCTCTGCTGACTGTGCCTGACTTCTGCGGGTTCTTCTGCCCGATTCAGGCGGGTTCATTGCACCGTCAAGCGGGTCAGCGATTGTCTTGTCTCCTTCCTGTGCAATCCGCTTGATACCTTCACCATATTCTTCCTTGGTGATGACCTTCGCACCTTCCGGGGCAACATCCCCTTTGTGCTTCATCACATAATTGTCAGCAGAAGGAATGTAGAAATAGGTATCTTCTACAAGGGTGTCAGGTTCAGCAGACTGGTCAGGCTGTGCCGCCTGTCTTTCCTTGCGGGTGCGTCTTGGCGGGTTCTGCAAATCAGGCTGCGGAATGTCGGCTGTTGCGGCAACTGCTTCATCAAAAGGAATTTCTTCCCTGTCACCCGCTGCTTTTGCAACCGCTTCATCGCACTGTTCCATGTAGTCAGCAATTTTCTGATTGTTCTCTGCAACCACTTCATCATGCGTTTTACCATTCTTGCGGTTTCTGCCCGTTCTGCCAGTGGTTGCCCCCTGTTCACCATCAGGTTCAGCGGGCTGCGGGGGTGTCATTGTTTCGGTCTTGGTTGCCCCTTTTCCACCTCTTGCCCTTCTTCCGTTGGAATCCGGCTTTGTAACGTCCCCCGCAACTGCGGCATCTGCCTGATTCATTTCAGCATCCGTCTTGTACTCTCCCACTTCATAGAAGTTGCGGATTTTGTCAGCAACATAGTTTAGGTCATTGTCAATCGCATATGCCGGGAACATTCCCATTGGTGACTTCACGGTGTCCTTGCCGCTGTTCTGGGTGTAGAAGTAATATTTGCCCTCATTCACCCCGGTTCTAAGAACGATAGTGAAAAGCCCTTCAATGGTGATTTTCTCACGCAACAGCTTACCAATCAGCTTGATTGTGGTCACGCCGTTTTCAAGGGTTTCCGTGTGGGTCATATAGGCAACCACTACATCATCCGGGAGTTCCTTGCACACTTCGATGATTTCAAAGTAATTCGCCCCGAAATCATTCCACTTATCCCAACCATTTTCCTTGATGCGGTTCATGTACGGGACAGAAAGGATGTACTGAAAATCATCCACTACAAGCAGTTTCTTCCCGGCTGCCGCCTGTTCCTTCATAAACTTGCAGATTTTCCGGGATTCCGTTTCACTGTTCAGCATTTCAAACTTGCCCTTGAACGGTAACGGTTTCCCCACCGGGTTCACAACTGCGGTTGTTGCCGGGTTGCAGTTCCGCATACTGGTACTTTTACCAGTCCCGGATTCCCCCATGATTAAAAGCATCTGTGCCATATCATTTCACCTGTCCTTTCCTGATTCTCTCAAAGTTAGCCGCCATGTTACGGCTGACCTTGTGCTGACCAAACTGTTTTTGAACACCCGCACGAATCACTGAACGCAACAATTTACGGTTATACACCGGGCGGGGATTGTATACCTTTCCCTGATTCTCATTTACCATAGCCTTATACCTCACTTTCCTTGATAATGATTTTAAGTTTTCTGCGGTCATCCATAGGTATCACTTCAACAGCATAGTTATTTGCAAGAAGGATACCCACAAAATCCTGATATGCGGCACTTGTGCGACTTCCTTCAATCACCACACAACCACATTCAGCGGCAACTTCCTTTTCGATGTCCTCACGCATTACATCGTCAATTACCTTGACATCGTTCAGCATATATTTCAGTTCTGTGACCTGTGCTTCTAAATCCCTGTTTTCTTTTTTCAACCGGGCAATCACCGCATCCTTGTCATAATTCCGTTTAGACATTATTCTTCACCACCTTCCCCAGTGTCACCTTCCAGTACCCGGCTCGACCACATATCAGCCCAGTGCAGAATCATGTACAACTGGGTTTCATGACCCTTCACGCCATAGTTAGCGGTTTCATACAGACCATCGTGGTATCTGATAGCAAATTCTTCATCTTCCGTCAGGTCAATGAAAAGGGTTGCCAGTTTGATTGACCGGGTTGCATGGTCAAGGGGCAACAGGTCAGGATTGCGCTTCCAAGGTTTCTTTTCGGACTGCTTATATTTCTGTTCCGGGTTTGCCTTGGTAGGTTTGCCATCCTGAACCATGTTAGGCACATACATCTGCTTGCCATAGTCCCCGCACTTCCCAAGGTCATGAAGCAGTGCAGCAATGACCACGCTGTTTCTAATTTCATCCGTGATGTTCGCCCCACTAATCAACGCCACGGACAGCTTTTCAGCCATGTGGGACACGTTCAGGGAATGCTCAGCAAGACCACCTTCACCGTTGGAGTGATTGCCGCCTGATGCCGGGGCGGTAAAGAATCCGATTTCTTCCATGTACGCAATCAGGTCATCCATGCCATTACGCCCAGTCTTTTTCAGCGTGGCAATGATTTCTTCCTTGACTGCATTTTCCTGTGTCATATTCGTGTTTTCCTCAACTTTTGCCATGTTCTTAATCTCCTTTACTTTTTATATGATTCCATTCGTACAAGAACGGATAATCATTGTAGTTAATGCCTTTACAGGCTTGTATCTGTTCAATAAACTGCTTGAACAGTTCAAAATCCTTGGGATAAAGCAGAACACCGAACCCCCCGGATGCTTCAATCTGCTTTAACTGGTACAGTTGAAGGTCTGACGGTCTGCCATTCGATGCTTTCAGTTCAATCCCTATGAACTGCCCGCAACAGCAAACCAGTAAGTCAGGAATCCCGCTTTTGGTGTAAGCTGCACCGCCCCAGTATTTCAGTACCCAACAGTGCTTGTCCTTCAGGAACTTCTTGACCCGGTTTTCAAAGTTCTTTTCCTCTGCCATTTAATCATTCCACCCTCTTTCGTCTTTTCCGCTTGCACAATCCAGTGTCCCAAGCGTGTCTGATATTTTCCTGTTGTGTCACCCATTCAAGTTGTGATGCTCTGCAATCGTGCTTTTTCCCTTTCTTGTGGTTCACAATATTCTTTGTTTCAGGGTCAGGATTCGGAACGTGTGCGACTGCAACCAATATATGAAGTCTGCAATTCTCACCGTCCAGTTTCACCCGCAAATAACCACTTCCGTCATCATACGGTGTCAGAAGATTCCCGGTGCGGATGTTCCTGACCTGTCCCATCGTGCTGACCTCATAGTTTGGATGACCGTCAACAACCTTCCACTTCTTCCCCAAGTTAATCACCTTCTAACTGGTCATTAAACCGCTGCTGAATGGTTAGGATGCTTCGGGTGTAACTGGTTGAAAATATGTCCTTGTCCCACAACCGTTTAGCACCGTTTTCCCCCATGTTGTACGCCATCAACACCATGTCCGCATCCTGATAGCGTTCAAACAGTTTTCTAAGCACGAACACACCCGCCCTAATATTCTGATAAGGGTCAAGATAATCTGTAATTCCAAGTGTTTCTGTCAGCCATTCGTGATTGCTTACATTGATTTGCATATACCCATAATCATTTGTACTGCTTATCACGCCGGGGTCAAAACTGCTTTCATGCTCTATCAGCGCCATGACAAGGGTAAAATCTATGTTATAGCCAGTACAAAGATAAAAGACAAATTCCTGTTGTTCTTCCGGCATCCCACAATCAAGCGGTGTAAAATCCAAATCCCCCGCATCCCAGTCAAGGGGAATTTCTTCTGTGAAACATCGGTCATCATATGCCCCATATACAAGGGTTTCTGTGCTAACCTGTTCACTTGTATGTATATCTTCTTTTCCCTCGTTCTTGGCGGTTATATGAGTTTTCAAGGCATATCCTGAAACACCACCAACCGCAAGACCAAGGACTGCGGCAACGACAGTCAGGAAAATGACACGCCTTGCCATCGCCGCCTTTCTAAGATTCTTTGAATAGTTCATCCGTCAATTCCTTTCCTTCCCGCAATGCTGCAAGATTTTTTTCTTCAATACTGCCCTTTACCAACAGATAGTAATAAAAGCAGCTTTTCTTTTGTCCTATGCGGTGAATACGTTTCTTTGACTGTTCCCATAAGTCACATGACCCTTTTCCAAGGGGCAACGTATAGTAAACAATCTTGTTTACCTTTTGGAAGTTTCCGCCCATCGCTCCCGCCTGATACTGAATGAAGGTGATGGAATCATCATATAGATGATAGGCTTGTAAATCTTTCCTCTGTCCGTTCAGCACTGATATATTCGGGGTCTTTTTCAATGCTATCTGATGCAAAATCTCCAATTCGTCATTGAAGTTATAGAACACAATCAGTCTGTCACTGGTACTGAAAATCAAATCTTCAAAGACTTCCAGTTTTTCAATATTGTACTGACCGCACAACTGTCTTGCATAAAGCATCTTTGTCAGGCTGTTATCACCAACCAACTCAACATCCACACCTGTTTTCCACCCGCTGACCATTGCATCCAGTTTCTTTGTGACCAAGTAACTATTCTGAATGAAATACTTGTATTCCTTGGTGGGCTTGACCATTATTTTCTGTTCAATCTGTTCAGGAAGGTCAATCACTTCTTCGGTTTTCATAAAAAATGCGCCGTGTTCAGCAAGTTTCTTTTTCAGGTGTTCCACGTGCTTGTACCCAACCACTACTTCCCGTTTGAAGCACCCTTCATCAATCCATGCAGTTTCAACATAACTATTCCAAAATGCCTTTTTAGTAATATCCCAACCAAGCAACTGAACCTGTGACCATAACTTTTCATATTTCCCGGCTGTCGGTGTTCCTGAAAGCAACACAACGCTTTCAGGGTTCATTTTCAGAATGAATTTTGAACGCTTGGCATTCTCATTCGTTATCAAGCTTGATTCATCAAGCATCAGGGTGAAGTCTTGCAGTTTCAGCAACCAGTCACGCCGAAATGCCGTTTCATAATTGACCACGCCCACAATCTGAACACTGGGGTTGTATATCGCCTTTGTGTCAATCAGATTTCTGAAAGTGATTGCTTCGCTTTTCTTGGTCAGGTTCAACACCCGGTAATCAGGATAATATTCTTTGAAGTGCTGAACCCAGTCATCTATCTTAGATTTCTGACAGATGACCAAGTTCACCGCATTGTTCAGCAAATACACTTTTTCAGCACCCACAAAGGTCTTTCCCAGTCCCATATCAAGGTAATAGGCAACCCGGTTGAACGGTTCAGTTTGTTTCAGAACTCTGTCCTGATGGGGCATAAAGTGCAGCTTCTTCATTCAGCACCATCTTCTTCCTTCGGTGCCTCACCTGAAAGGTCAATCTGCAACTTTGCAACCTCTACTGCCGCCCGATATACCAACGCATACTTTGAATCACCATGGGTTTCAGTGACCTTCTGCAAAAACTTGTCAATCTTCCCAAGGAAACAACCGCACTTGACAGTGATTTCATTGTCCTTGTCCCGGTAAAACGTGGTGAAGTCGTTTCTGCTACCGATAGCACCAATCACCAACACATGACTTGCAGAAAAGACCTCGGCGTTGCCCCAAACCTCGGCGTTGCCCCAAACCTCGGCGTTGCCCCAAACCTTGGCGTCACCGCAAACCTTGGCGTCACCGCAAACCCACGCCTTTCCATCATGGGAAAGGTTTTCTTCCTTCTCAATCCACCCGCCCAGTTCACCGACTTCTACCAATCCAAAGGATACGGTTGCCCGGATGCGGTGCAACGTCACGATTCTGAACAACATTTCAACTTTCTTGGTTTCTCCTGTAAACTCATACTTTTTCATTGTAATATCCCCCCTTAATTCAACAGTGTTTTGTATTCATCAAACATGGCTTTCAACGCTGGGTCTTTTTCAGACAACATTTCATAAATCGCCTGATTCTGCATTTCCTTTACCTTGGCATCCATCGCCTGTTTAAGTTCTGCTGCTCTTGCCATCCTTTGCTTTCTTTCCTCATAAGCGGTCAAATCAACCTTACATACCACTTCCCGGTTATATCTAACCTTTCCAAGTTTTGAATCATCCAGTGTGACAATTTTTGCGACTGCCAAGCCGTGATGACCAGTATTTACTACTACCGTATCATCCACTTCAACATCATCCTGATACAGTGCATACACATAAACCCCTGTATCTCTTTCAGGGAACGATACCCCCACCCGTTTGTAATTCTCCATCATAATAAAATCATCCTCGCTTTCTATTGTTTTTTCTGTAATAAACTCAATCTGTGATGCCCTGAACCAAAACACACCATATGAACTATTGAAATTTGCCAATCCTTCAAACTTCACTCCATACATTTCCTTGTAGGTGCGGGCAACTTCACCAATTTCACCTTTATAAACCCCTCTGTATTGCTGACAATTCTTAATTTTTACTGTTGAACCAATGACCACATACATCACCTATCCTTTCAGATAGGCAACCGCCCTGTCATAGTTGCGTTCTAACATTCTAAGTTCATCCTTTTCCCGTTCCTCTCTGTCACATACCACCTGATATATTTCACCGTTTCGGTATGCGGTCACTTCATCAGTAATCAGGTCAGTGATAACTTTGGGTTCAAGTGCATCCAGTTCCCACGATTCATCACCGTACTGGTCTATGTATTTCCCGCACCGACTGTCTGATAACTTCGCCGGGTTCGGCGGCGGGTTATATGTCTGAATCTGATTCATCGTCAGGGCAACCCGCTTGACAATCACATCAGCTTCAAACAATTTCAACCGTTCCTGTATATCCCTTGTCATATCAATACCACTGGGGTCATGGTCACCCAAATGAATGATAATGCGTTGTTCTCTCTCACTCTGACGAATAAAACGCTGTGCTGCTGACCACATTTCTGACTGGGAAGTGTAACCCCTACATGAAAAATAGGGTGTGTCAAGTGGTCTGCAAGCCTGTCCCACGATGTCAACCAAGGCATCCTTCTCAACCCAAACTTCTACATAGTTCGGTTGACCTTCCCACTTATTCAGCAAGTAAGAATATCTTGCGGATGCAATCACGTCTGCCGGGGTGTTCCAGTGACTATTGCCCCTAAGATTCCGAGTTCTGTCCGTGATGCTGTGCCAGTCAATCAACCCGGCAAGTCTGCCGTCATTGATAAGGTTTCCGATGTTCTTATAGCTGCGTTCATTGTTGGGGATGTAACCCCTTGCAACCAACTGGTAATATGCTTGTCTAAGGGTCAGTTCATAACCTTGTGCAGAATATTCATTCACCACCTGATTCACCAGTTCAATCAGGTCAAGGCTTTTCTGCTGAAACTTGATTTCTTTGTACTGAATTTTCGGCATTACACTGACACCCTCTCTATCTCTGCAAACCGCCTTGCATTGATAAAGTATGCCCAACGGTTTTCAGAAGTCTTGATTGCATACCCCCAAGGGAAAACCCCCTGTTGCAATCCCTTTCTGACTGTCCCCTTGTCCATGCCAAGCAGAACTGCCGCTTCTTCCGGCAATAACCGCTTAATCTTCCCTTCGGTTTCCTTCGGCATCACTACAACTGCCGCTTCTTCCTGTTCAAAGTAGTCAGGAGCAAGACCAAGCGATACTGCAATATCACTTTGAACTTTCTCTGACGGGGTGGTCTTGTCATTCAGGTACATACTGATTGACCCCTTACTTTTCCCAGTCAAACCAACCACCTGTGCCTGACTGATTCCTAACTGCTGCATAGCCCTTTTCAGTTTTTCACTGAACTTCATTTCAAATCACCGTTCCTTCCAAGGTATCTTTACAAGATACTTTTTAATTAAAAAAAATTGCGTCAATTTCATCGGCGTTCAGATTATAACGCTGCTTAATCTTGCTAATCTCACCCTTATTAAATTCTGCACCGCCCGTTTCATTGATTTTAGCGGAAAACCTTGACCTTGACAGTCCAAGGTAAGCTGCTAATTTTCCATCATTGTCACCATTCAGTGCCATAACGCTTCTTAACTGATTTTTATTCACTATTATTCACCGCCCTTTACCGCATCGTCAGGAAATGCGTTATTGTTGTACTGCTTCATAATACGAACCCGGACAACACCTGACTGTAACTGTTCATGACCTAATTCTTTGAATCGCTGCTGCTTCCGCCCCAGTCCTTCCATGTAAGCCATGTATTCCAGTTTAGAATCAAATTCAAGAATCTGTTCAATCCAAGCTGCAATAATCTTTTTCACAATTTTCACCTACCTTGTGGTATAATTCCCCTATACGAAAGGGGGTGTTCCCGCTGAAAGATGAACACATTCATGACTTAGCTGTTGCCTATGCACAAGTGAAGTTACAACATTATCAAGAAGAATATGGAAAGACTTGTGATGAAGATGAACTTCACGAATACGCAAAGGCATATAAGTTTGCATTAGTCCATTTTGAAGAACAATATAATTCACTTGACTAAAGCATGAGTTTGTCAGCTTCCGCACTACGGGCAGAAAAGATTGCCTGTTCCGTCAAACTAAGTAACCTGATTGCCTGTCCTGCGGTAAGCTGCTTTTCTTTCAGCCATTCATAAAGTTCATTTACCTGTTCGGCATCACTTAATTTAAGTTTTTCTGTTGCGGGTTTCATTTTTTCACCGTCCTTTCTCAACAGCAGTCTTTTTATAAATGTTGTCTATTATGGGATGGTTTTTATTATCAGGGAATCATACCTTCAACCCTTATCAGGTTTCACACTAAAGCCTGAAAACTTGCTATCCAACAAGGGTATTTTTTAAGCGTTTGTTCTCCCTGAACCGCTGAACACTTTCACCTTAAAAGTGAACGAAACTTGTCAACCATCACATAACAGACAACACTTAGAAAAAGACTGCTATCCTTATTTTGGGCTTGCCATCATCAGCGGACAAGTTGCTATCTTGCCCGGACGGTCATTTCTGACCGTTTCGACTTTACCATCCAAACATCATTGCTTCGTGTTCTTTTTCCTCTGACTTCCATTCTCGAAACATACGCATTGCCTTTGTCTTTGTAATTGCTCCGAACATCTTCACATAGTATTCAAATTCAGAACGCCCCCAACACTCCACGGCTACATCACCACCTTTGTTGTAATTTTCCTTTGCCAGTGCAATAAATTCTTCATATGTTAATGCTTTTCCCCTTGCCATTTCTTTCTCACCTTCTCCCGGTCTGACCACCTACCGGGAGGGGTTCTATTTTTATTCAAATCTGATATATGCCACATTCTCACAACCAAAGGTTGCTATTTCGCCGTTTGTAAGTGAAAGTTCGATTCCAAAACGCCCATCTTCCAACATTTTGTTGACCATGCCTAAAACATGATAAGTAATCTCTTTTACTTCCTTGACGGTTACTTCACCGAAAACTGTCTTGTCAATCCACATTCCAACGATTGCTACATTGTCGTGGTGTTCCTCAATCCAGATATTTTCAGAACGTCCGCCATCATAGTTCAGTTCCAACCGATTATTCAGGTCTGAAATGTGTGCGTTAGAACCTTCCTTTGTTGACATATAAACTGGATAACCCGCATTTTCACTTGCCACTTCATCACGTTCATAATCTTCCGGAAACAACCTGTTTGCTAAATCCCACGCTGATTTTTTGTTATCTACTTTTAACATAGTCCAAAACACCTTTCCTTAATTTGGTGAACCGCTGCAACGGTTATCTTCATGTATCTTGTAAAGATACTTTCATTATAGCAACTTTTTTTCGTATGTCAACACCTTTTTTTAATTTTTAAGATACTTTTTTAAAAATATTTGATATTTACCATTGTTTGTGATAATATGAAGATACCCGCAACTGAAAGGAAGTGAATAAGAACAATGACAATGGGTGAAATGATAAGATACCAACGAAAACGCTTGGATTTATCACAAGAAGAATTAGGTGCAAAATTATCCCCACCGGTAAATAAAGCAGCAATCAATAAATGGGAAACTGGTACGGTTGAAAATATCAAACGTACACATATTCAACAGATGGCAAAAATGTTTGAACTATCCCCTTGTGAATTGATGTGTTGGGAAGATACACAATCGTTGACACTTTTCAAAAAAGATGCAAAAACAGATGAACTTATATCTATATTCAGTCAATTAAATGAAGATGGAAAAGAAGAAGTCATCAAGTATGCAAATTATATTGCATCTCAAAGAAAATATGAAGATGTGAAAAAAGAATCATTGAACGCATAGGCAATGTAATACATGTAAATTTCAATTAGTTACGGTTGGTTACGGTTAAGGTTACAGTTGAAAAGTGTTGATTTTTATATAAAGTTACGCTTGACACGCTTTCAATCAAATTTTCTTTATTATAATTTTTTATATATTACTACAAAAAAAAACAATTAAAAAAATAGAATAAGAACATCAACCGTAACCGTAACTTAACAGAAGGGAAAGGTGAAAGTATATGAAAAAAGCTATAAAATACATTGTATTAGCGATAGTTGTCATTTTTGTTGTTATGGTGATTAAGGATATTTCAAAAAATCCAATTCAGAAAAAAGAACAAACATCTGATGAAATCCCTATAAATTTGGATGCAAACGCATATTCAAGGATTTCTTCTGAACAGTTATTGAATTTACTTGGCGAACCAAAGACAAAGGAAGATTGGACTAATGAAAATTCAAAAGGCACATTTCAAATGGAAATTTATTCTTATGACTTAGAAGGAATGTGTGCAGAATTTATTTTGTATGAAGATTCAGTTGTAAAAATCAGATGTTTTGCAACTGAACCTTGGGAGATAAAAGAAGAATTTGATAATGTGTTCAAAATGTTCAATATAACTGTTAAAGACAGTGCAAGAAAGGTTGTTGATAACGGTATTACTTATAAATTTTCACCTGTGTCTGATACCGTTGCAGAATTTGATGTATATAATTTTGATTCAGACAAGCATACCTTTGATTCAGTATACATTACATATAATTTGAATTATTTTGACAACCCGTAATGAACAAAAAAGTGAACCCCAACCGTTGCAGCGGTCAGGGTTCGGATAACCAAATCAAGGAATGAATGATTTGGACTATGCAACCATTATTATATCATTCATTCCCTGATTTTTCAATCAGAAAGGAATGAAGAATTATGGGAAAGAGAAACCCCAACGGTTACGGATGCGTAACCAAGCTGAAAGGAAAACGGTCAAAACCTTGGGTTATCAAAGTAACTGTGTATGATGAAGAAGGACATGGGCGGCAAGTACCTATTGACTATGCTGAAACAGAAGAACAGGGAAACATCATACTTGCACAATACAATGATAACCCGTGGAACATTGACAGGAACAAGGTCACGCTTGTTGAACTCTATAAACGATGGGAGAAAATAAAACTTCCCAAACTGGGTAAGTCAAGCCAGAACTCTTTAAAGTCTGCGTTCAAACATTGTCAGAAATACTATGGAATGAAGTACAGGAGCATCCGTGCATATCAGATGCAAGACTGCATTGACAACTGTGGGAAAGGATATAGTACACAAGGGGCAATCAAGACCCTTTGGGGACACCTTGACAATTTTGCTTTTGAATGTGACATCATTAACAAGATGTATTCCCAACTGGTTTCTGCCCCACCGATACCCGAAACCACCAGAATACCATTCACTCCTGAACAGGTTGAACAGTTGTGGAAAATCAAAGATGACCCTTGGGTGAACACCGTCCTGATTTACCTGTATACTGGTTTTCGCCTGAATGAACTTCTTGGAATGAAAACTGAACAGGTAAACACTAAAGACTGGTATTTTCAGGGCGGTATCAAATCAGCATCCGGGAAAAGCAGAATTGTCCCAGTACATGAAAGAATCAAGCCACTGGTGAAGGAACTGGTTGACCAAGGCAACCTATACCTGTTCAGTTATCAGGGGAAGAGGTTTTCACAACCCACATACTATGAATGTTGGAAGGAAGTCATGGGAAAAATAGGGGCAGATAAGACCCCGCATGAAGCCCGTCACACCTTTGAAACCAATTTGGACAACGCCAAGGGTAACAGAAAATGTATTGATATGCTGATGGGGCATAAGTCAAAAGATGTGGGAAACCGGGTCTATAATCACAAAACATTGGAACAACTGCGGGAAACCGTTAATCTATTGAACTAAAGGAGAATGTTAAAGATGAATAGTATACCAACCAATGGATCTAAAGAAAATTTGCAGTATATCCTTGAACAGATTAAGGATAAGGTCATTGTAACTGGAAGTTATGCCTACGGAACACAAACCAGTAGAAGTGATATTGATTTTTATGTAAAAGAAGTACCAGAAGAATTAGTTGACCTTGAAGCTGATTTTGTTGAAGATACTTACATCCGAGAACTGATACGATTCTTCGAAAATCTTGGGTATAAATGGTCAAGTTGCACGATTATGAGTTTTGCAGTAGATGACACCTATATACCGCTTGAATTTTCATCCCTGTATAGCATTGACGGTAAATTATTCGAGATTGAAATTTTAGGTGTGAAAATGCTCGCATCTAAAAGCAACCACACCAGTGACAAGTATTTGAACGGTCAAAAAAGGTCACTCTTGATTTAAAAAACAATGATTTTGCGTTGAACTAGTAACAAATTAGAAACAAAAAACGCCCCAAGTGCCTATTTTACAAGCACTTGGGGCGTTTCAGAAATCATTTTATCATAGAAGAACCTTTTTGGATTATTTTACAGAAAAAGCTCTACATACCCCATTTAAAAGATACATATGTATTATCGGATCAATATTTCTTATTCTACGCAGAATACATATTTGTTCAGGCGTTCAAAAGCCTCTTTCACCCGACTAAGCGGCAATGCCAGGTTCATACGCAAATGACACTGTCCATGGAACATACGCCCATCCTGAACTGCTACTCCCACATTCCAAGCCGCACGCTCTACCTCTTCAATCGTCTTTCCATGATCCATACACCACTTTGTACAGTCTAAAAATAACATATATGTTCCTTCCGGCCTGCTAACCTCTATCCCCTTGAAGTGATCCTGAATATAGCTGTAAGCAAACTCCGTATTTTGTGTCAGAACCTGACACAGCTCATCCACCCATTCATATCCTTCTGGCTTATAGGCCCCGATCAACGCATGCATGGAAAGTACATTCATGTCATTGTAGTGGCATAAAGAGGATTCTTTCTCTACTCTATCACGAATCCATTTGTTGTAGATAATATGATAGCTTCCAACTAGACCTGCCAGATTAAACGTCTTAGACGGGGCATATACTGCGGCTGTCCGATTTCTGGCATCCTCACTGACAGACTGCGTCGGAATATGTTTATGGCCATCCAGAATGATATCTGACCATATTTCATCAGAAACTACATACACATCATATTTCCTGTACAATTCCATAGCCTTTTCCAGCTCCCATTGTTCCCATACGCGTCCACAGGGATTGTGGGGATTGCACATAATCGCTGCATGAATCTTATTTTCAACAATTTTTCGCTCCATGTCTTCATAGTCCATACGCCATACTCCATCTTTATCTTTGACAAGAGAGCTATGAACAATATTGTAACCATTGTTTGTCAAGGACATCGTAAAACCAATATATGTCGGCTTATGAACCAAAACATTATCGCCTTTGGAGCAAAATACATTCAGCGCACTAATCACACCGCCTAATACGCCATTCTCATAACCAATATGTTCCGGCTTCAGCCCAGTCACTCCGTTACGATTTTCATGCCACCTGATAATAGAATCAAAATACTCATCTGTCGGATCAAAATACCCATACGCCGGATGTTCTGCCCGTTTGATAATCGCCTGCGGAATCGTAGGTACTGTCGGAAAATTCATATCCGCAACCCACATGGGGATAATATCGAATCCTTCTTTCGGCAATTCCGGAGCAAATCCCGGCCTTGTACCCAACCCGTCTACTGCTATTGCATCCTTTCCATGACGATCTATAATAGATGTAAAATCGTATTTCATACTTTTTATTCTCCTTATAAATTACTGTTTATCATTCTCTTAACACATATCCTCTGACTCATACTAAATGATAAATGTCCATCCTATTATTGTCAATAAGAACACCATCAAACAAGAAGTCGCTATCAATGCAAGCACCTTGGGTAATGCCCACTTCACCCATTGGGGATAGGATACCTTTGCCATCGCAATTCCACCTATCGTCCACCCCAGCAATGGGGATACAATATTACTGAATCCATCACCAAACTGGAATGCCTGTACTACCATTTCCGGATGAATCTGCAGTACCTCTCCAATTGGCTTAATAATTGGAATCAGAATTGCCGCTTTGGAAGTAGCAGATGGAATAATCGGATTAATCAGTGCAATCACTAAGGTCATACCCACAGAGGATATCCATCTTGGAAGCGCCAGAAGAGGAAGCGTTACAACATATACAATTGTATGCAGCACATTTCCTGCGGTCAAAACCAAAGATATTGATCTGGCCAGTCCAATAACAAAGCCTACAAACGCCATATTGGAAAGCCCCTTTGCAAACGTATTACCGATATTTTCCAGAGACATGCCCGCTAAAATACCCTGTACGATTGCTACTACCAGCATCAGACTGGCCATAACTGAAAACAATTGGCTGGAATCTCCTATCAAACCATAAATTGTGATTACAACAAATTGCCCAAAAAACAATATCAGATTTGTCACATCTTTCCATGAAAGTTCTGCTGTTTTTAATGTTTCTTTTGTTTCATCTCCTGCTTCTGGCCTCCAACCTGAGCCATACATAATCGATTTCTCCGGATTTTTCCGAATTTTTTTAACATAAGCTAAAAGCATGAAAAGGCCAATCAGAAGAAAAATATTCATGATTACAAATCTGGTTAAAAAACCACCATAAATCTTAGTTCCCATCAACCCCTGTGTAACAAATTGTTTTGTTGGTCCCGTACCAAACCCTATTTGAGTAGCAAACAGCGAAACTCCCAACCCAACAATCGGATCCAGTCTTAACTTATTTGTAAATAAAATGCCAATGGGAATAATTGCAATCAACGCATCAGAACCGCCAAATGCCCCCAGATATCCCATGAGAAAAAACATAACAGAAATCAGTAAAATATCTCCCTTTCCCTGCATTTTATAAAGGCTGTAATCCAAAAAGCGATCAAAGCACTTTGTACTCAGGAACACCTCAATAGCCGCGCCGCTTACCATTACTACAAAAATTACTGCAGCCGACCCCTCCAGCCCTGGCATAATCTGGAGCATTGCCATCAATGGATTAACCGGCGTCTGATATCCCAAAAAACGAAACTGATCTCCAAGAAGCGTTCCATCTTCTGCCATTGCGAACTGTCCGGCCGGAATAATATATGTCAATATACTGCAAAGTAAAAGTATTCCTGTCATGATCCACAACAAATGCGGCATCTTAAACGTTTTTTTTGCTTTCCCGTTTGTATTTTTCATCTATTTCCCCTTATCTTTGAAATATGATCCCTATTTTCTAGTTCTGGTATTTTTCCTGTACTCCTTTTACGTATGCCAAGGTTGCCTTCACACCCGTTGTCATAATACTCTCATCCAGATCAAAATGATCATTGTGATGAAGCGCGCCCGATCCATACTCTTCGTTCACCAGGCCTAGATGTGCATAAATTCCGGGATATCTCTGTAAATACATACCAAAATCATCCGATGCATACCATGGTTCACATTTTACCAATTTTTCCTTTGGCAGCACCCTTCCCACTGCTTCCTTTGCAATTTCTGCGCATGTTTCATCATTCACAACAGGCGGACATGCAATACGGAATCGGGGACCAAAATTCACCGTACATTTATTCATGGCAGCTGTGTGCTCTGCCACTGTTCTCACAAGTTCTAATGCCTTTTCTCCTTCCTGCGCATTAAAGTACCGAAGAGTTCCTTTAATCGTTGCCGTATCTGGAATGATGTTCCTCTGTTCCCCTCCCTGAATTGTAGTAATTCCTAAGGTCACAGTTTCTCCTGCTGTAATTTGATTCGGCCAGCACACCCCCAGATTGGTTAAAATTGCCGCAGCGCAGAAAACAGGATTAACTGCCATATCCGGCCGGGAGCCGTGTCCGCCTTTTCCTATCACATCAAGCTCTGTTTCTGCTGCGCCAGACATTCTTGGCCCTGCTTCCAGGCAAATCTTGTCTGCCTCAAGCCCAGCATATACATGAATTCCCCAACATGTATCTACCCTTCTTTTTGATAATGCGTCTAGCATCCCTTTAATCCCGCATGCATTTTCTTCCCCTTCTTCAAAGCAAAAATAGATAATACCGGATTGATTTTCTCTGTCTTCAACCAGCAGTTTCATAGATGCCAGCAGCATAGCCATGTGCGCATCATGTCCACATACATGCGCGCATCCAGAAATTTCCGAAACGCACGTTTTCTTTCTTTTTAAATTTTCTTCATTTTCCATAACTGGCAAAGCATCAATATCCGCCCTTAGAACAATATGAGGCCCTGGCCGTCCTGTATCTAAGGTTGCAATAAATCCTGTTTTGCTTACCATTTCAATAGGAAGCCCGAGATCCTTAATTTCATTTTGAAGAAATATACTCGTCCATTCCTCGTTTCCACTTGTTTCCGGATGACGATGTAATGTTCTCCTTGTACTGATAAGATACTCCTTCATTTTATCGGCTAAATTAGGAATCTGATCATATCTCATGCCTGTCCTGTAACCTCCTTCTGCATTATATCTGTTTCAACTTTTATAAAGTTGTTTGTTTTAATATATACTGTTTCGCGAAACTATTAAGCATATAATTATTTAATAGATTTAATTATTAAGCATATTAAATATATAATATATTTCCAATTTTGTAAATACTTTTATTGATTTTTTTTATTTTAATTACAGTATATTATTTTTTTAGCGCGTTTTCTATAAAATAAAAGCGAATAGCCCTGTGCATAACAACAAACAGTTATACACAGGGCTATCATTATACTGCTAAAAACCAATCCATCTCTGTAACTATATTTTTATTTTTTCTTTTTTAAAAACCCCTCTTTCAAAAAATACAGATGCGCATTTTCCACATCATCCCGATATGCCTCATTGATCGTTTGCTGGACGCTCAGAGCTATCATCAGTTCCTCTTTTGAGTACTTCTCCAACATTTTTCTCATCTTTTCCCGACATGCTTTTGTAAAAGCAACATGACTTTCAAAAACTTTATCCCCAAACGGCGTTAACTGCAGATAATATTCCCGGTTGTTCTGAACGTTTCTGATCTGATCCACAATTCCCTTAACCTTCAACTTACGAACCAACTGTGAGCATGCGCTTGGAGTCTTTTTAAGAATTTCAGAAAGTTCTGTTATTGTAATATTCGGATGCATCGCCACCGCATCCACAAACTCTCCCTCTGCCTGATATAAAACAACATCTTCTCTATACTTATGAGGCATACTGTCATACTCTGTCATAAGTTCATATGCCTGATCCTGTTCACTCCATATTTGATTAAAAATTTCTTCACGAACCATCCTTCCAATCCTCCCTGGCTTCTGACATTATTCTATCCGAAAATCTCAACACTGGCATGTTTTATTTCTTGGTATAATTTTGCGACATTATTTCTCATTTTATCAAACAAAAAAAGAATTAGCAAGCAATATACTCAAGAAACTCAGATACTGCCGAACCGGGTTGGAACCTATGGAATAATAAACGAACTATCAATGAAGCACTGTATTGTAAGCAACCGGCCTGTTTAATACAGATTCCGCACCTTGAACTCTTTTTCCAATTCTCTGCGCTGATCCTTTTTGGCAATATCTGCTCTCTTATCGTAAAGCTTCTTTCCTCTTGCCAGTCCAATCTCCACTTTTACCAGACTTCCCTTAAAATACACCTGAAGGGGCATCAGGGTGTATCCTTTTTCGGATATCTTTCCATTCAGCTTCATAATTTCTGATTTATGAAGAAGAAGGCGGCGGGTCCGCAAAGGATCCTTATTGAAAATATTTCCCTTTTCATAGGGACTGATGTGCATTCCGTAAATGTAAACCTGGCCCTTATCAATCTTTACAAAGGCTTCCTTCACACTGCACTTTCCCATGCGGATCGATTTGACCTCTGTACCGAAAAGTTCAATTCCGGCTTCATATTTATCATCAATAAAATAATCATGGTAGGCTTTTTTATTATTTGCTACCAGCTTAATACGATCGTTCACCTTTTACCTCCCTCTGCCCTCTTTTGCTCAGACAGATGTTATTATCATACCACAGGCCTGCAGTGAAGTAAAGAAATTGTTACAGATCACGATCCAGCACAAAATCGATCGTCCGAAGCATCCGGTCCGTTCCTGATACGATCACGCGCACCGGCTGGCCCAGCTTGTATGTTTTCTTTGTCAGTTCTCCCGTAAGCTCATAACGGCTCTCATCAAAAATGTAGTAATCATCCCGGAGCTCGCTGATATGGACCATTCCTTCTACTGTGTTGGGAAGCTCCACATAAAAGCCCCAGTTGGAAACGCCGGAGATCACCCCCTCAAAGATTTCTCCTATATGCTTTGCCATATACTCACATTTCTTTAATTTCTCCGTTTCCCGCTCTGCTTCCTCTGCACGGCGCTCTAACGCAGATGTCTGGACTGCCACCTGAGGAAGAAGCTGCTCATAATGCGCCTGTCTTTTCTCCTTTAACCCTCCATGGATCGCTTCCTTTATAATGCGGTGGATCTGAAGATCCGGATACCTGCGGATGGGAGAGGTAAAATGGGTATAGTAGCGGCCCGCCAGTCCAAAATGGCCCGAACATTCCGTTGTGTATTTTGCCTGTTTCATGGAACGCAGCGTCAGCCTTGCTAAAAGCGGTTCCTCCGGTGTTCCTTCAATTTTGTCCAAAAGTTTCTGAAGCTCCTTTGGATGGATTTCTCCCTGCTGCATACGGATAAAATAGCCGAAATTATTGATAAATACACTCAGCTGCTTCATTTTTTCCGGATCCGGCGTATCATGTGTCCGATAAAGAAAGGGTACGGACTGCCAGTAAAAATCCTCTGCCACCGTTTCATTTGCCAACAGCATGAAGTCCTCTATGATCTTTGTAGCTGTATTGCGCTCATAGGGACGAATCTCCAGAGGGCGTCCTTTTTCATCCAGAAAAATTTTACTCTCAGGGAAATCAAAGTCAATAGCCCCTCTTTTCCTGCGCCGTTCTCTCACAATTCCCGAAAGTTCTTCCATCCGTTTAAAAAGCGGCACAAGCTCTGCATATTTCTCCTGCAGCCCTTCCATTTCTCCGGTCAAAATTCCGTTCACCGCAGTATAGCTCATCCGCCTGTCTACGCGGATTACTGTTTCGCAGATTCTGTGGTCTGTCACATTCCCCTGGCCGTCTATCTCCATGATACAGCTTAACGCCAGACGGCTCGTTCCCTCATTTAAGGAGCAGATTCCATTAGAAAGCTTGTGCGGTAGCATGGGGATCACGCGATCCACCAGATACACGCTGGTTCCTCTCCGAAGCGCCTCCCGATCCAGAGCGCTGTTCTCCTTTACATAGTGGCTTACATCCGCAATGTGGACTCCCAAAATATAATTACCCTCCGGCGTCCGTCCAAGTGTCACCGCATCGTCCAGATCCTTGGCGTCTTCCCCGTCAATGGTCACAGTCTGAAGCCCGCGAAGATCCAGCCGTCCTCTGCAAGGCTCCTTCCACCCGTCATCAGAGACCAGATCATCCAAATAATACGGCATATCCTCACGAAAGCGTTTTCCTTCAGGCGCTGCTTCTGTCTCCAACTCATCCGGTATCGTTTTTAATTCCTCCATCACATCCTCAGGAAATGATTCTGCAAGCCCATAGGCCCGCACCAGGGATAAAATATCCGTGCCGGGATCATTGACATGTCCTAGGATCTCTGTAATCCGTCCCTCCGGCTTTCTTCCCGGACCGCCAAAATCTGTAAGCTGCACCACTACCTTATGGCCCGTTACAGCCCCCTGGCTGCAGCCCTGAGGGATAAATATATCCCTGGAAAGCTTCACATTATCAGGCACAACAAAGCCAAAATTTTTACTTTTCTGAAAATATCCTACAATCTCACGGTTTGCGTGCTCCAGCACCCGGATCACTGCCCCTTCCGGACGGCGTCCTTTCTGTCCATCGGATGTGATCACGATCTGCACCCGATCTCCATGCAGGGCAGCCCCGGTCTTGTCCTCTGGAATAAATACATCCCTCTCCATTCCCTCAACCGTAACAAATCCGAATCCTCTGGAATGGCCGCTAAAAAGGCCGTTCACAGAAAAAGTCTCTGATCTGGCATATTTTCCCTTCTTTGAGACTCCGATCACACCATCCTCCACCAGCTTATCAAGGACCTCCTGAAGCTCCTCTCTTCTGGATTTTGGAATATCAAGCAGCATGGCAAGCTCTTTTGCCTTCATAGGCACATATGCTTTGTCATTCATCAGCTCTGTCAGTATTTTCTTTCTCTGTTCCAATTGTTCTTTTTCCATGTATCCTCTTTTCTGTCTATTCATTTAAAAAAACACCCTTCAATGCGATACATGAAAGGGTGTTTTTGTGTCCGTATTATTATCCCTGAACCTTTAAAATAATATTCAGGATCAGTGTGATGATCATAAATACAATAGCGCCGTATCTTGTAAAGTGCTCTAATGCACCCTCCATGGAACGGCCTTTATTTTTGCTCCAATAGCTCTCAGCCATGCCGCCGATAGCGCCGCCCAGTCCATTGGACTTACCCTCCTGCATCAGAATTACGATTGAAATAGCGATGCCAAGGAGTACATATATGATCGATAAAATAACCTGAATCACTGCCATGACCTGTACCTCTTTCCGTTTCCTTATAGTCAAACAAAATTAATATATCATACTTTTTCTGTAAACTCAAGGCTTTTCTTGCGGTTTTGCCCGAAAAGACCGCCTTATATCCCGAAAAAGCTATGGAAGGATCTTAGCGCCGTCTTCTCCTACCGAATATCCATCCGGCGTTGTACAAGATACCAGCATAGCTCCTGATCCGCTGCAGAAATAGGATTTTCCGTTCCAGTCAATCCATCCTGTTTTCATATAGCCTTCACTGTCAAAAAAGTACCAGTCTGAATCGATCATCTGCCAGCACTCCTTCGGCCAGGAGCCGTCCCTGTTTTCATACCACCAACCGCGCTCATTCTGCTTCCAGCTTCCCTTCCACTCAGATAAATCCTCCTCTGTCACCTCAAACCATGGAGATTCTTCCCAATCGCCCAGATTGTCCCTGATATCAACGGCTCTTACTTTAAAATAATAATTTCCTGCCTTGGGAATCTGCTCTGCAAAATCAAAGCTGTTTTCTGTCACCGTATGAACCGAGCCCACGCCATCCTCCGTGGAGCTTCCTCCCCGGCCCCGGCACAGACGCACCTTATATTTTTTTGCGATCCCATTCTGATCCCAGTGAGCAATGGCATTGTCCTCATCCCAGATAAGTCCTGATACCTCCAGATCCTCATCCTCTTCATCCAGCTTGTCAAGTGTTACCACCAGACGCATCATTTCCCTATCATACTTGGTAGAGCTTGAAACATACTTTACATCATCCCCCGTAAAGGTAAACGCACTTTTTCCTGATTTTTTAAAATAACAGTCGCTGTCTGCCTCCAGCCATATTTCCACTTTGGGGCGAACGCCTCCTGCCCAGTATTCCTGCTCATTGACAAAATCTGCGCTTTCCACGGAGCAGCTTCCATCCTCTACCGATACATCAATGTACGCCTCTGAGTCTCCCGCCTGAATATCCGCGCTGAAATTCAGCGTAATGCGGCCTACCGGCGTCCTCTCCTCTTTCGCCGATGCCGGAACAGCAAGAAAACAGGATAATACTGCTGCCGTAAAAATCCCTTTCCACAGTCTATGCACGTTTACTGCTTTCATTGTGTTTTCCCCTTTCCATTTCTTATGTATTTTTGCTTTTCTAAGTATATCATAATCCACTCATTTAAGCTACCTTAACCCATTTCATCAAAAACCGAAGAGTTCTTTCAATCATAACGCATTTTTGTTTTGCCATTTTCTCATATTGACAAATCCTATCTTTCCCGCGTATAATGAGGCCATAAAACAGGAGCACGACTGTTTGCAGCTATCAACCCGGACGAAAGGAGGATTTACTATGAATGCAGCTATAAACAACGATACAGCAGTCAAATTTCTCAGAGGTTCTAAACTCCATATCTGATTGGATATTTCTGTATTCACAGGCAAAGTCCATTCCAAATATTTCCAGTTTCCCGCCTCTGAGCCTAACCGTTTATGAGGTGTTTTTTTGCGCCCTTTTTCAGGCAAAACACCCTTACAGAGAAAGGAATACAATGAAAACAGTAACTGGAATCTATACATCCGCTATCATTTATCACACAAATAACCCCAAAACCTCCATTGAGCCATATGCTCTGGCCCAGATCCAGATGCTCTGTGACAATCCAGCCTTTGAAGGTAGCAAGATCCGCATCATGCCGGATGTCCATCCCGGAAAGGCAGGCACCATCGGTTTTACTGCCACTGTCGGAAAACAGATCCTGCCGCAAACGGTAGGAATTGATATCGGCTGCGGAATTACCATGGCCAGACTGTCCGGCAAAGTCCGAACGGATCATTTTCCCAAGCTCGACTCACTCATCCGGAAACAGATTCCCTCTGGCTCACAAATCCGCAGAACACTCCACCGATACGCAGATCACTTCCACCCGGAAGCCTTCTGCTGCAAAAACAGCATCAATGAGGTAAAAGCCGTTTTAAGTCTGGGAAGTCTGGGCGGAGGAAACCATTTTATTGAACTGGATCAGGATGAAAATGGCTGTTTTTACGTTATCATTCATTCTGGAAGCCGCTGTCTCGGAAAGAATATTTTCGATCATTATATGAAAAAAGGCCAGAAATACTTAAAAAAACAGGGCCTTCACGTTCCATATGAGCTCACATGGCTGGAAGGCGGTTTAAAAGAGCAGTATTTAAATGATCTTGAACTGACACAGCAGTTTGCCGCACTGAACCGGGAAGCTATTCTGGATGAACTTCTCCGCGGAATGAAGTGGAAAGCGGATACGGTCATTTCCTGCCAGCATAACTATGTGGATCAGACCCAAAATCCCCCCATCCTGCGCAAAGGCGCCATTTCGGCCCAAAAAGATGAACCTGTTATTATTCCCATTCATATGAAAGACGGGGTTATTCTCGGAAAAGGCCTGGGAAATCCTGACTGGAACTGTTCCGCCCCTCACGGCGCAGGGCGGATCATGAAAAGAGTAGATGTGGGAAAACACTGGACTCTTTCTGATTACAAAAAAGAAATGAAAGGGATCTATTCCCCCAGCATCTCCAGGAGGACATTAGATGAAGCCCCCTTTGCTTACCGGTCTCTGGAAGAAATCCGTTCGGCGGCGGCTGATGCCGTATCCATAGAAAAAATTCTGCGTCCGGTATACAACTTCAAAGCAGGAAAGGAGGCGTAAAAATGGCTAAGTACAGAGAAATCCCCTGTAAGTATTATGAGGCGTTCGGCCTCTGCCAAAAAGGACGGAACGCCTGCCACAAAACCTACTGCCAGCACTGCGGCAAATATGTTCCCCGGGCAAAGGTTCGCTGCATCAACAAAAAGAAGGAATTTCGCTTTCATTCCCCCATCTCATGATACAGCTGGAAAAAATCATCGGAGGTGCACCCTTCTCCCTGTGAAAAGTCCACGCCCTCCCAAATCCCGCTTTTCAGGCGGATCGGATGGTTCTGAATAAACGGCGTATAAATCTGGTCAAAGGCTCTGGCTTTTTTTTCTTCCAAAAGCCGGAGCTTTCTGGCAGCTGTAGCTTCCTCATCATAGGCCGATATGCATTTTTGAATATAAAATTTCCCTTCCCAGGAAATAATTTCGCTGATCTGATCCTGTTCCAGAGAAAAAGCCGTCTCCTCCAAAGCATTTAATGTATCGCTCCACTCCAGCTGAAACTCGACCTGGCTGCCGCCCGACTCTTTTTCAGCGATAGAAGCAAAATCAGCTTTTGGCTCATTGACCTTTTTCCACAGCGTCTCCGCCTTTTCTTCTGTATCTGTTTCAATCTGCAGAATCCGGATCACTTTTGCCTCTGCGTCACTTACCTCCAGCGCTTTTTCATCTGTCAGCTGAGATACGGTTTTATCCGCCAGATAATATTTGCTGTATAAATCGTAGATTTCATCCTTGGATACCTTCATATAATCCAGATCCTCCGGTGTAAGGGATGAAAAATAGGTATCCGTCAGACTCCGCACCTGCGTCTTTTCCTGATTGGTAAGCTCAACCCCTTTTTCTTCTGCCAAAAGATTTATGGCTGCCAGTTCTGTCAAAAACTGCTCCATCTGGCCTTTTAAAAGGGATTCAAAGGTGGTTCCCGATCCATCAGCCGCAACAGACCAGAGCTGTCCGGTGTAGATGTTCTGATAGCGGTTGCGCTCCGTCGCCGCAACAGTCATGATCTGCCCCGGCGTGTACTCTGCTGCAGAACCCTTTGCGTTCTGATAGGATGCCGTCTGTCCGCAGGCCGCCAGACATCCCGCTGAAAACGCGATCAGAAATCCCTGCTTTAAAGGCCGGAACCATTTTCTTTTTTTATCCTTCCTTCTCTGATCCAATGAAGTCTCCTTTCCAGTCGTACATTCTACAGAAGATATTTAAGAATTTTCAAAACTCCGTCATTTACATTGCTATCCGCCTGAAATCTGGCAGCCCGGCGCACTTCCTCTCTGGCATTTGCCACAGCAAAGCTGTAGTATGCCTGATCAAGCATCTCAAGATCGTTGAGCTGATCGCCAAACGCCATTGTTTCTTCCGGGCGGATATCCAGACTCTCCTGAATGGTTTTTACAGCATTTCCCTTATTTACCCCCAAAGCCATGCAGTCCATCCACATATCTCCGGCACAGGCAAGCTTAAGCTCTGTTCCAAATTCATCAAACACAAAACGGGTGGCCTCCTCGATGCCGTCCGGCTTGTAAATAGATATTTTTACAGGAGGCTCCTCAAGATCTAATAAATCTTCCACCCGGTTCAGCTTAAATTTATACCCATCAACAAGCCAGCGCACAAGGTCTTCATTTTTTGAATCCACATAATCTCCTCCGGCACAGGCATAAACAAGTTCAAGCTCCGGATGACGGCGGACGGAGCGGATCACCCGTTCTGCCAGTTTCTTATCAATCGTATAGGTATAAAGACTGCGGCCATGGCAGCCAATATAGGAACCATTATTGGAAATATAAAAAATCTTTTTCTTTACCGGGTCAAAGGTATGCTCTACACTGGACCAGGGCCGTCCGCTGGCTATGGCAAACTGAATCCCCTTTTCTCTCAGTTTCAGGATCACCTCAAACAGTTCCGGATTGATATCGGCAGATCCGTCCTCTACCAGTGTTCCATCTACATCGGATACTATAAGTTTAATCATCCTGTGTTCCTCCATTTTCTGTCAAAAGTGTGTTCATCTCATGGACCAGACGCCCTAAAGGCAGTCCTACCACATTGGTATAATCTCCCTGTATCCCCTTTATATAGGCCGCAAAACTGCCCTGTATCCCATATGCGCCTGCCTTATCAAGCGGCTCCCCGCTCTGTGCATATGCAGAAATTTCATCCTCTGTCATGGGCCAGAGTTCTACATTTGTGCGCTCCGCAAAGGATGTTCCGTGCAGTTCTCCATTCTCCATACACAGGATTACCGTAACACCGGTATAAACCTGATGTTCCCGGCCCTGAAGCTTCTGTATCATTTCGACAGCCCTCTCCGGGGTCTGAGGCTTTCCAAGAATTTTCTCATCCAGGACAACCACTGTATCGGCTCCAATGACTAAGGTTCCGGACTCACAGCCTGCGGCAATATCCTGCGCCTTTACAGCGGCCAGTTCCATCACCAGCTCCTCCGGCGTCTCAGCCTGGGACTTTTCCTCCTGCACGCTGGGCCTGATCCGGGCTTTGATCCCAATCTGTTCCAAAAGTTCTTTTCTTCTGGGAGAACCGGAAGCTAAAACCACCGGATGACCCTTAAAATATTCTGTCATTTTCATTTCTATTCTCCTGCTCTTATCTGTAAATATGGGAATATGCCTGTACGCGGGAAAATACCTACGACGCAAAAGGGGCCATGGCAAAAGCCACGGTCCGCATCTGCTGGTTCATATGAATGTAAGGGGCTGCTGATGATTTCTCAATAATAGGAATCCAGAAGCAGAGACAGGCCAATTCCCAAAATCGCTCCGGCCAGAACCTGAAGGGGCGTATGGCCCACATACTCCTTAAGTTTCTCCTGAAGGACCTCTGCATTGAGCTTCAGAGGATTTTCCATCAAAATGGAATTTAAAAGCTTTGCCTGTTTTCCCGTCTCTCTGCGCACTCCGATGGCATCATACATGACGACCATGGCCAGAACAAAGGATACGGCAAATTCAAAGGAGCCTGCGCCGTATTCCAGCGCCGCAGCCGTCGTCAATGCACAGACCGTAGCTGAATGGGAGCTTGGCATACCGCCCGATCCCACCAGACGTTCCGCATTAAAGCTTTTGTTTAAAGCGCAGTCGATGAGCGTCTTTAAAACCTGGGCTACTGTCCAGCCTACTACGGCACTTACAAGGATCTGGTTGCCAAGCATATCGTTCCAAACATTCATAGTGTAGTTTCTTTCCCCTTTCTTCGGGTATTTATCTGTTTAAATGCAGTGTCTCTCAGCCGATCAGCCAGTCATAAAGCTCCTGATATTTAGCTGCTGAGGTCTTCCATGAAAAGTCTGCCGCCATGGCACGGTCGATTATCTTGTTCCACTCCCGGCGTCTGCTGTAATATACATACTTGGCATAGCGTATGCTGCCTAGCATCTCATGCGCATTGTAATTGGCAAAGGAAAATCCCGTTCCAGTACTCTCATATTCATTATATGGCTGAACCGTATCCTTCAAACCGCCGGTTTCCCGGACAATGGGTACCGTTCCGTAGCGCAGGGCCATAAGCTGGCTTAAACCGCAGGGTTCAAACAGGGACGGCATCAGGAATGCGTCACAGGCTGCATAAATCTTGTGAGACATGGCCTCAGAATAATAGATCTGGGCGGAAACCCTGTCGTGATACTTCCAGTCATAGTGACGGAACATATTTTCATAGCGTTCATCACCCGTTCCAAGAACCACCAGCTGCATGTCGTCACTGCAGAGCTCATCCATCACACACTGGATCAGATCCAGACCCTTCTGGTCTGTAAGACGGGATACAATACCCACCATAAACTTCTTCTCATCCACAGGAAGTCCCAGCTCCTGCTGGAGCGCCTTTTTGTTTTTCGCCTTTTCCTTACGGAAATTCTTTGCATTATATTTCTGGGCGATAAAAGGATCGGTCTCCGGATCAAAATCATCATAATCAATTCCGTTTACGATTCCCCGAAGATTGTTGGCCCTGGCCCGCATCAGGCCATCCAGGCCTTCTCCGTAAAACGGCATCTTGATCTCCTCTGCGTATGTATTGCTTACCGTGGTAATGGCATCCGCATATACAATACCGCCCTTTAACAGATTGCCGTCCTTATAGGCCTCCAGCTTATCCGGAACAAAATAGTAATCTGGAAGCTCTGTAAAACGCTTGATGGTCTTTACATCCCACACCCCCTGGAACTTTAAGTTGTGGATGGTGATAACAGACTTCATATTGCGGAAGAAATCACCTCCCCGGAAAGTATCCTTTAATAGTACAGGAATCAGGCCTGTCTGCCAGTCATGGCAGTGGACCACATCCGGCTGGAAGCCGATCACAGGCAGGGCAGAAAGAGCAGCCCTGCAGAAAAAGCAGAACTTTTCCAGATCCCAGTACCAATCGCCATATGGCTTTTCTCCGTTAAAATAGCTTTCATTATCAATAAAATAAAATGTGATCCCCTCATGGACATACTGTAAAATGCCTACATAACGGCTCTGTCCCAGATAATCCATGTAAAAATGATCCACATACTGCATCCTGTCTCTCCACTCCTGCTTGATGCACAGATATTTGGGAATCATGACTCTTACGTCAAAATAATCCTTATCAAAACATTTTGGCAGAGAACCTACTACATCTGCCAGTCCCCCGGTTTTAATAAATGGTACTGCTTCAGAAGCTGCAAATAAAATCTTCTTCATCCAAACCTCCCTCTCCTGACGTATCCAGGCGGCGTTTTGCCTTACCATATAGTATAGCGTACTTTTTCAAAATTAGGAAGCTGTTTTCTTAGGATTTGTCTTAAATTTTTTTGTATTCCAGGAATATTTTATCAGAAATCAGAGCAATGAATTCAGAATTGGTAGGCTTTCCTTTTCCCGTACTGATGGTGTATCCAAACAGCTCATCAATCGTTTCCATTTTACCTCTTCCCCAGGCCACTTCAATCGCATGGCGGATCGCGCGCTCTACGCGGCTGGCTGTAGTCTGATTTTTCTTGGCAATCGCTGGATAAAGAATTTTTGTAACAGAACCCATCATTTCCTGATCCTTTACAACCATAATGATCGCATCTCTTAAATACTGGTAGCCCTTGATGTGGGCGGGAATTCCCAGTTCATGAAGCATCTTTGTGATATCTGCTTCCAGATGTTCTTCCATATACTCTTCTTTTGTAACCGCAGGTTCTTCTGTCACAGCCGGTCTGGGCACTTCCATCACCTTTCCTGCCGGAATCCGGCGCGGAAGACGCCCTGCGTGACGGATCTTCCTCATCAGGATATCCCTGTCAAAGGGCTTCATCAGATAATAATTTACTCCAGCCTGAAAGGCTTCCTCCGTAACCAGTTCACCTCCGGCAGCACTGAGCATGATAAAAACAGGATTCTTGCGAAACGTGTCTCTGTGATTGAATTTTTCAACAATTGTAATCCCGTCTACCTTTGGCATAACCATATCCAGAAGCACAATATCCGGCGTGGTGTCCTTTATCATATCAATGGCATCCTCGCCATTGTCAGCTTTTCCAATGACCGTCAGCCCGTCCTCGGCATTGATCATCTCATCCAAAGTACTTAATACCATGGGATTATCATCCACAATTACCACGTTTAACTGTTCCTGCTTTTCCATTTTTCCTCCTTATTACATCAGGACCGGGAGTATTATCCCCCCCTTGTCCAAACTAGCACAAAGGAGCCGCCCATTTACGGCCCCTTTGTCTTTATAAGTAACATTTTATATTATACCGTTACTTATTGTCATTTGGCAATATATGGTAATCGCAAATTTAGACACAATTTTTCGACTGTTTTTAGTATTTTTTGACGATTTGTAACCGTTTTTTTCATTTTTCACCACATTTCAGCATATCATCCGCCAGTATTCCATAGCCTCTTGAGGGATCCTGAACAAATACATGGGTTACAGCTCCTGCCAGTTTTCCATCCTGAAGAATGGGCGTACCGGAAAGCCCCTGGACAATCCCTCCTGTAAGAGAAAGAAGCTCAGGATCCGTCACCTTAAGAACCATGGCTTTATTCCGCTTTGACGGGCTTTGATCCACCTTCTGTATTTCCACCGCATAATCCTTTAATTCTCCCGAAACGGAAGTTCGGATGACTGCCGGTCCGGGCTTTACCTCCTGACGTCTGGCTACCTCCACCGGTTCTCCCTGGATCTGCTTTTTAAGCTGCTGGTTGACCATTCCGAAAATACCATCCTCTGTATTGGCAGTGATCTTCCCCATACATGACTGGGGGCCATAATAAATCACACCGGAAAGGAGGCCCGGTTTTCCCGCTTCTCCCTTTTCCACTCCCATAATCTTCGTCGTATAAAGAGCGCCCGACTCTGTTTCCACCAGTTCTCCTGTATCGCTGTCGCTGATTCCGTGTCCCAGAGCGCCAAAATGCCCGTTGGGATCCACATAGGTAATGGTACCGATTCCCTGAGTGTCATCCCGGACCCAGGCTCCCAGCTTATAGCTGCCGTCCTCTCCCTTTACCGGCGCCAGAGCTATCTCCATGTTTTCTCCCCTCCGGCGTATGGTAAGGCTGGCCTCTCCCCCCTCCCAGTTCTCCACCTGCCGGATCAGATCCTCCTTGGTTGACAGCGGCGTTCCGTTAAATGCTTCAATGTAATCGCCTGATTTTAATTTGCCAAAAGCCGGTTCCGTCTCCTGACCGTCTTCTCCGGTAATCCGCCCGGTCCCTATGACCATAATTCCCTGCGATTTCAGATAAATTCCTATGGAGCTTCCGCAGGGTATGGCATACCGGGTATCCACCACATCCACCTGAATTTCTTTCAGCTTAATCAGGCCTAACAGCTTCAGATTTACCTGATAGCTTCCCTTCTCCCCTGCAAAAACCTGAAAAGGCTCGCTGCTGTTTATTGTGATCTGATCCCCCGGGATATTACTTTCATTTCCCAGGGATACCTCTGTGCTTTCACTGGAAAGTGTAGCTTGCCAGGGCAGAGAAAATGAAAATTCCTCTTTCTGGTTTTCAAGCATGCTGATCTGATCGGGCACCGCCCGGTACGCAAGATGCCACACAAAGGCCCCTCCGGCTATGGCTGACAGCCAGAACCACAGGGCCAGCTTCCGGTAAAATCCCCCTGACTTCCTTTTCATATGCCCTGCCTCCTTTTCTAATGATCCTGTCATTAGTATGGGTCTGCAGGGCATATTTCAATCTGGTTTTATCTTTCCATCCATGGCTTTTTTGTCTGGTCTGCCAGTTCCTTCATCTCACGGGCATTTTTAAGAACTGCCTCGGTAATCTGCGCACCTCCCAACAGTCTGGCAAGCTCCCTGACCGTTTCCTCCCGTCCCAGTCTTTCAATGGTGGTCGCTGTGGAGCCTTCACTGGTCGATTTGCGTATTTCAAAATGGATATCCGCCATGGCTGCGATCTGAGGCAGGTGGGTGATACAGATTACCTGGTGGCTGCCTGCAATATAAGAAAGCTTTTCTGATACTTTCTGGGCTGTGCGTCCGCTGATGCCTGTATCAATTTCATCAAAAATAAGCGTGGGGATCTCATCTGAATCCGCCAGCACCGTCTTGATCGCCAGCATAATACGAGAGAGCTCGCCTCCGGAAGCCACATCCTTTAAAGGACGCATAGGCTGTCCCGGATTGGTGGAAATAAGAAACTGAACCTCATCCCAGCCATCCGGCGTAAAATGATCCAGCGTTTCAAATTCCATATCAAATTCCACATCCAGGAAATTTAAATCAAGAAGTCCGCTCCGGATCCGTTTTACAAGCTCCACCGATGCTTTTTTACGTATTTCTGATAAGTCTGTACAGAGTCTGCAAAGATAATCCGTGGAAATTTTCAACTTCTTTTCCGTCTGTTCCCTAAATGCATCATAATTTTCCAGTTCTTCCAGGCGTTTCCTTTTTTCTTCCAGACTGGCCTGGATTGCCAAAACCGAAGCTCCGTATTTGTTTTGGAGGCTGTGGATCTGATCCAGACGCTCCTCCGTCTGTCTCCAGCTTTCCTCATCAAACTCCATACTGCTTATATAAGCTGAAATTTCCCTTCCGGCATCACTTAATATGGCCTCTGCATCATAGAGCTGATCTCTTATGCTCTGCAATGCTTCGTCATACTCTGTCACCTGCTCCACCGACCGAAGGGCTCTTGTAACTGCATCTGCCTGAAGGCTGTCATAGGCTTCATTCAGATTTTCAGCAATGCGTCTTGCATGGGAGAAACGGCGGTAACGGGCGGTTAGCTCCTCCTCCTCCCCTTCTTTTATATTGCCCTCTTCAATCTCCTGGATTTCAAAACGCAGGAAGTCCGCTTCTCTGAGTCTGGCGTCATGATCCATCTCAAAGGAGGATAGCCGTTTCTTTAGAATACAGTAATTTTTGTATTCCTCTTCCATCTTCTTTTTTGCCGGTTGGGTTTGGACCTTGACATAGGCGTCCAGGATTTCAAGATGTTTTGATTTATACAGCAGAGACTGATGCTCATGCTGACCGTGAATATCTAAAAGCAGGCCGGTGATCTGTCTCAGCCTTGCGGCTGTAACTGTCTCATCATTGATGCGGCTGATACTGCGTGACGGGGTGATTTTCCTTGAGATGACCACCAGTCCATCCTCGGTAGGTTCTGTATCCAGTTCCCGCAGCGCCTGCAGCCTGTCTTCTCCCTTAACGGAAAAAACGAGCTCTATATAGGCATAATCGGCTCCGTGGCGTATGCTGTCTCTGGAAGCCTTTCCCCCCAGAGCCATACTCACGGAGCCGATTATGATGGATTTACCGGCGCCGGTCTCGCCGGTAAGAATATTTAAGCCTTCGCCAAACTCCACATCTGCCTTTTCAATCAGGGCCAGATTTTTAACGTGCAGCTCCAATAACATATCGATCAGTCCTCCACCATCTTTTTGATCTTTTCCATCACGATGATCGTGTCATCCACACTGCGTACCGCACACATGATGGTGTCATCCCCTGCAATACAGCCTACTACCTCCTGAAAATGGATGGCGTCCAGGGCTGCCGCCACTGCCATTGCCATACCGGCTACGGTCTTGATCACAAGAATGTTCTGTGCCATATCCATGGACATAAAACCATCCTTTAAAATACGGATATATTTGATCGCAGAGGTTCCCCTTGGACTTTCAAGAACCATATACCGTTGTCTTCCGTTTTCTCCCTGAATCTTTGTAAGCTTTAATTCACGGATATCTCTGGAAACAGTCGCCTGAGTCACATTAAAACCAGACTGGTTAAGCTTTTCAGCCAGTTCCTCCTGCGTTTCGATCTCATATTTCCCGATCAGTTCCACAATTTTACTGTGGCGTTCTACCTTCATCTATCTTTCCTCCTTGTTAAGCTCTGCAAAGCGCAGAGCTTTTGTGGCTGTTTCTCAGATTCCGCTTAAATGATCGCTTAAATTCTGCATAAACGACTGCTTTTTCCTTCGGATCATCACTGTCTCCAAAGCGGAACGCTCTGCGATCAGGCAGTCCCCCATCTCCAGATCTGCCCAGGAATCTCCGTCAAAGGAAACTCTTCCGCTGCTTAATACCCCGATCTGGATCCGATCCTCTGCTGCGAGCACAATGCTTCTCGCATTTAGGGAATGAGGACACACCGGAGTCAGGGCCATCATCCGGCCTGCCGGAGCCATCACTGGCCCGCCGGCGGACAGATTGTAGGCAGTGGAACCGGTGGGCGTTGCCACCAGGACTCCATCTGCGCTGTAATGATTTAAGTATTCATCATTCACTGATACCTGATACCGGAGTACCCGCAGGGGAACCCGGCTGGTAACAGCGATTTCATTTAGCGCAATATCTTGAAATACGGGTTTTCCCTGATGAAACACTGTTCCCCGTATCATCATTCTCCGCTCCAGCTCAAAACGGTTCTCGATCAAAGAAGCAATGGCTTCTTCAATCTCATCCTGAGAGCTGATCTGGTTTAAAAATCCCAAATGGCCCCGGTTTACTCCCAAAAGAGGGATATTCCTGCCTGCCAGATCTCTGGCCGCCTGGATCAGGGTGCCGTCTCCGCCAATGGTTATCACACATTCTGTATCCTCCGGAACCAACTCAGAAGGCGTATGCTTTCCGTATTTATTATGCTGAGCCAGGGTGAGAAAACGGCACTCAGCCCCTCTTTTTTCCAGGCATTCCCGGATATACGCCCTGGTTTCAGGAACAAACTCTTTCGCCAGATTGGCAATCAAAAAAAATCGTTTCATCTGCCACTTACCGCCATTTCCTATGAACGATCCAGAGTTTGATGTGCCTCAGCTACCACTGCCTTCGGATCGGCAGCCGCTTCCCGGCGCACCGCATACTCTGCCTCCTGATCCTCTGGATGCTTCTGAAGATAGAGCAGGTACTCAATATTTCCTTCCGGCCCCTTGATCGGAGAAAATTCCAGATTCAGGGCCTCAAATCCGATGGAAAGCGCATAATCGATCACCATGTCGATCACTTCCAAATGAACGGCCGGCTCTCGAACAACGCCTTTTTTCCCTACTTTTTCCCTGCCTGCTTCAAACTGCGGTTTAATCAGGCAGACGATCTGCCCATTGTCCTCTAAAAGAGCCTTCACAGGTCCCAAAACCTTAGTAAGTGAAATAAAGGACACATCAATACTTGCAAAGCCAATAGGATCTGCAATATCCTCCGGAGTCACATAGCGGATATTGGTTTTCTCCATGCAGACCACACGCTCATCATTGCGCAGCTTCCAGGCAAGCTGTCCATGGCCCACATCGACAGAATACACCTTCACCGCTCCATTCTGCAGCATACAGTCTGTAAAGCCGCCAGTGGAAGCCCCTACATCCATGCAGATCTTTCCATCCAGGCGGACGCCAAAACAATCCATGGCCTTTTCCAGCTTCAGCCCTCCGCGGCTTACATATTTTAAAGTACTGCCTCTGACCTCAATGGGCGCCGTTTCCTCAAAAGTCGTTCCGGCTTTATCCTCCTTCTGCCCATTTACATACACAATACCGGACATGATCAAGGCCTTTGCCTTTTCCCGTGACTCTGCCAGATTACGCTTTACAAGCAGTACGTCTAATCGTTCTTTCATCTGTATTTCTCCTGTCTTTCATTCAGACGGTCTCTGCCGTTCTTCTCCGTTTTCTTCCCTGTGGATACCGGAAAGCCAGCCCTCTTCCTTCAGTCTTCGGATAATGGAATCGCTGTCAATTCCCAGTCCTTTTCGAAGAAGCGATACATTTCCATGCTCCACATATGCATCCGGAAGAGCAATATTCACAACCTTAACCTCCGGATAATGGCTGTGGATATAGGCAGTCACTGCAAGGCCATATCCGCCCTGAAGCACATTTTCCTCCAGGGTCACAAGCAGGCGGTGGTTTTTTGCCAGGCGCTCTGTCAATTCTTTATCAAACGGTTTTACAAAACGGCCGTTTGCCAGGCTACAGGAATACCCATCTTCCTTAAGCTTTTCCCTGATATGCTCTGCCGTGCTTACCATGCTTCCAACCGCCAGAAGCGCAATATCGCTTTCTTCACAGAGCAGCTCTCCCTTTCCGTAGACAATGGGCTGCCTGTATTCCCTAAGCCCCCTGTAAGCGGTTCCTCTGGGATAACGGATCGCAAGGGGTGCATTGTAATCCATGGCAAATTCCATCATAGCGCGCAGCTCCCAGAGATTTTTCGGAGCCATTACCGTCATATTGGGGATGGAGGTCAGATAGGAATAATCAAAGATTCCCTGATGGGTCTCTCCGTCGCTTCCCACCAGTCCTGCCCGGTCTACGGCAAAAAGGACCGGAAGATTCTGGATACATACGTCATGAAGCACCTGATCGTATCCTCTCTGCAAAAAGGAGGAATAGACTGCCACCACAGGACGCAGGCCCGCAGCCGCCATGCCCGCAGCGCTTGTCACTGCATGAGCTTCCGCAATTCCCACATCAAAAAAGCGGTCCGGAAACTTTTTTCCAAAGGCTGCAAGTCCCGTACCGTCAGGCATAGCCGCTGTCACGGCTACCAGCTTTGGATGGGTTTCCCCAAGCTGGCACAGCTTTCTGGAAAATACCTCTGTATAGGAGGGTTCCTTCTTTTTCCCATTTTCTTTTCCCGTTGCAATATCAAAAGGACCCACACCGTGAAATATGGAAGGATTCTTCTCCGCAGGTTTATATCCCTTTCCCTTTTTTGTGATCACATGGATCAGAACTGCGTGGTCTAATTTCTTAGCCTCTTTAAGGACCTTGCACAGGGCAGGTATATTGTGGCCATCCACAGGACCCAGGTAGGTGATCCCCATATTTTCAAAAAGCATTCCCGGAATAAACAGCTGCTTAATGCTGTCCTTGGTGCGCTTTAGCTTGTCGATCACCGCATTTCCCACCAACGGTACCCGCTCTAAAGCCTCCACGATATTCTTTTTTAAATCATTGTAGCCGGTTCCGGTTCTGAGTCCGCTTAAATACCTGGACATACCGCCTACATTTTCCGATATAGACATTTCATTATCATTTAAGATAATAATGAAATTCTTTTTCATACGGGCAGCATTATTTAAAGCCTCGTAAGCCATGCCACCAGTGAGCGCGCCGTCTCCGATCACGGACACCACCCGGTAATCCTCTCCCAACAGATCCCGGCCCTGGGCAATACCAAGGCCGGCAGAAATAGAGGTAGAGCTGTGGCCCGTGTCAAAGGAATCATAGGGGCTTTCCTTTCGTTTAGGAAAGCCGCTGATCCCTCCATACTGGCGCAGCTCGTCAAACTCAGCCATGCGTCCGCTTAATATCTTATGGGTATAAGACTGATGGCCCACATCCCAGATAATCTTATCCTGAGGCAGATCAAATGTTTTAAACAGAGCAATTGTAAGCTCCACCACGCCTAAATTAGAAGCCAGATGACCTCCCGTACGGCTGATCTTTTCGATCAGAAAGGTGCGTATCTCTTCTGCCAGAATGGCCAGTTCACGGGATGAAAGCTGCTTTAATTCCTCCGGCCCCTTTATCTGTTCCAATATCATAGGCTCGCACTTCCTTCATTTTTATTTCATTATCTCTCTCTGTTTACCAGAAGGCGGATCAGTTGCTCCAGAAATTCATTATTTCCGGGAAGCTTATCCAGATCCCCAATAGCGGCTGCTGAAAGAGCCTCTACCTCTTTCCTGGCCTTTGAAAGCCCCTCTAAAGTTACATAAGTGGTTTTCTGGTTCTTCTCGTCGCTTCCTGCCGCTTTTCCGGTGACAGAGGCATCTCCGGTCACATCCAGAATGTCATCCTGAATCTGGAAAGCAAGTCCTACCTTTCCGGCCAGATCCTCTACAATCTTACAGTCCTCATCTGCGGCTCCTCCAAGAACAGCTCCTATGAGCATCGCTGCCTGAAGCAGGGCTCCCGTCTTTAAGCGGTAGATAAAATCCAGCTTATCCTTGGGAACGGGACCTCCTGCCAGCTCTACATCTACCGTCTGGCCTCCGATCATACCGTAAACGCCCGTCTTTGCTGCCAGGATACCCATTGCCTTTCCGGCTCTCAAAAGCGCATCTGCATCCTCTGCCGCATCAAAGGCCTTGGATGCCGTCTCAAAAGCGTACATCATCAGAGCATCTCCCGCAAGGACGCCAATGTCCTCGCCATACTCTGCCCAGGTACTGGCTTTGCCTCTGCGGATCATATCATCATCCATACAGGGCAGGTCATCATGAACCAGAGATGAGGTGTGGATCATCTCAATGGCAGCCATAAAGGGCTTTACAATCTCAGACACCTCTCCTGTAAAAAGACGGCACACTTCCTGCATCAGCAGCGGGCGCAGCCTCTTTCCTCCTGCATTCATGCTGTAGTTCATGGCCTCAAAAATCGTCTTCTGGCAGCCCTTTTCCTCTGGAAGATACCCTGCAATGCCTGCATTTATCTCTTTTACTCTCTCTTCCAGTTCTTTTTTAAATGCTGTATTATCAATCATTATCTTCACCCTCGCTCAATATCTGAATCTGTTTTTCTACTTTATCAATCTGTCCGTTTAAGGACTGTACAAGCTTCATGCCTGCTTCATAGCCCGCAAAGGTCTCCTCTAAGGACTCTTCTCCTGCTTCCAGCCTTTTTATAATTTCCTCCAGCCGGGCGAAATTTTCCTCGATACTGGCAGCTTCCTGCGGCTCTGCTTTCTTTCGCGGCACGGTCATCCCTTCCTTTCCTGCTATGAATATTCCACTCTTTTTACGATCCCGTCGATCCTGCCGTCTGCGGCATAGATCCGTATCTCTTCCCCTTCTTTTACCTGGCCTGCGGAGCGCAGGCACTTTCCCCTCTCATCCTGAATAAAGCCATAGCCCCCACCCAGCTTTTTTAAGGGCGAAAGGCCGTCTAAACGGCTGGATGCCAAAGCCAGCCTGTGTTTTTCTTTTGTAACAGCGGTTTGCGTCAAACGTTCCAGAACAAGTCTGTCCTCTTTTAAACGAATTTTTTCCGTTTCCAGCAGATCCTTCATCTTACGCTGCAGCGCCTGCTCCAAATCAGCCAGCCTCTGCCTCTTATCATTTACCATACGGACCGGATCCTTTAACTGCAGACGCATCCGGCACTGCTCTAAAAGGAATCGCGCCTTTTCAATCCTGCGGTAAACGGAACGTTCCAAAACCCGCTTATAAAGAGCTGTCTGTTCCTCAAACTGGCGATGATCAAAAACCGCCAGCTCTGCTGCCGCAGAAGGCGTAGGCGCCCTTAAATCTGCCACATAGTCTGCAATGGTAACATCTGTTTCATGGCCCACAGCCGATATCACCGGAGTCGTACAGTTAAAGATGGCTCTTGCTACGATTTCCTCATTAAAAGCCCATAAATCCTCAATGGAACCTCCGCCCCGGCCTACGATCAGAAGATCCAGTCCCATCCGGTCCAGAGTCTCGATTCCCTTTGCAATACTGTATTTGGCCTGCTCTCCCTGCACCAGAGCAGGATACAGCACCAGCTGTACATAGGGATTGCGTCTGGCCGCAATATTCATAATATCCCGGATGGCAGCTCCGGTTCTGGCTGTCACGATCCCAATCGTTCTGGCATATCTGGGAATGGGACGCTTATAACAGGAATCAAACATCCCCATTTCTTCTAATTCCGTGCGCAGCTTTTCATATCTGGCAAAAAGATCACCGATTCCTTCTCTTGTAATCTCTCTGGCATAGAGCTGATAGCGGCCGTCCCGTTCATATACGTCTACCGTTCCCTTTACCACTACCTCCTGGCCCTCCTGCAGTGTAAAAGAAAGTCCCTTTCTCTGGCCTGCAAACATGACGGCGGCAATCTGAGCGCCGCCGTCCTTTAACGTAAAATATATATGACCGGAGGTATGGTATTTACAGTTGGAAACCTCGCCCCGGATGGAGATCCGGTTTAGGGCAAAATCCTGGGTAAACATATTTTTGATATATGAGGTCACCTGGGATACGGTAAATACACTTGCCATCTGCTCCCTCTGCTTTCTTTCCTACGCTTCTGTTTCCTGAGCCTGCGCAGTCTTCTCATTCGCCGGTTCAGTCTCTGTCGTTGTCTCTTCTTTGCGGATAAACTTTGCAAGTACACCATTTACAAAAGCCGGAGAGTCACTTCCTCCAAACTTCTTAGCAAGTTCCACCGCCTCGTTCACCGCTACCTTTGCAGGAACCGTATCATCATAGTCCATCTCGTAAAGGGCCAGACGAAGAATAGTAAGCTCCACCTTTCCCATACGTCTTGTCTTCCAGCCTGCAGCCACCTCATCGATCCGGCTGTCGATTTCCTGGATCTTATCTACTATATTTCCTGTTTTTGTCTGCAGATATTCCATATCCTTATCTGTAAGCTCTACTTTATGAAGGATCGTAAGGCTTCCCTCATCATTTGTCTCATATTCCTGAGGAGACTGGAAATACTGCCACATCTGCTCCTTTGCTTCCTCTGTGGTTTTATAAAAATCCGCGGAGAACAGCATTTTAAAACAGTGTTCTCTTAATTCTCTTCTGGTCATATCTTCTGCTTGTACGAAAAGCCTGGGCTCTCGAATACATTTTCCTTTCTCTATTCTGATCCGCTAACTGTGATTATACCAAAGGCGCCGGATAAACACAATAAAAAATATCAAAAGGTGCTGCAGACCCTTATTCGGACCTGAGCACCCAAACGCATTAAACTTTCTGTCAGTTTTCTTCCATATTCACGCCTGCAATCCGGATATTCACATCCAGCACTGTAAGCCCCGTCATATTTTCGATGGCAGCACTGACCTTTTCCTGCACCTGCTCGCTGACAGAAGGGATATTGAAGCCATAACGGATATTTAAGGAAAGATCCACAGATACATGGTTCTCTGTCACATCCACCTTTACTCCCTTGCTAAGATTCTTCATGCCAAGCTTTCCTACCAGCTCATTGGTAATATTGCCTGCCATAGAGTCTACTCCCTCAACCTCTGTAGCTGCCAGCCCTGCAATAATGGCTACCACCTCATCTGCGATCTGAACCTCTCCGATCCTGTCTTTTTCATATAATTTATGGGTACCGCGATTTTCCTCAGACAATCCTCTTTACCTCCTGTTCCTGAAGCTTGATTTTTATTACTCTTTATTATAACAAATCGTGGGAAATCTGTATAGGGGGATTTCTCTTTGAATAGGCGGCAATTCTTCCCGTAAGAAGTCCAAATGGTAGACAAAACCGCATCTATATCCCAAAAGCCACAAAAGAGGAACCGTCAAAAGACGATTCCCCTTTCTGTTTAAAAGTTCATTTTTCCTTGTAAATCCAAGGTTTTTTATTAGAACTTGCCTTCCTTAGCAGCTTCCTCGATCGAAACAGGAAACCTTGATTTTAAGCCATTTCTTCCAGCAAAATGTAGGAATAAAATAGAAATAATCTACACTTAAATACTTCTAACTACTTCTATGTTGATTACGTTTCATTTTTTCTGTTTTTCAGCCATTCCCTCATTGCGTTTTCACAACATGAAAAATCACAGTATGTACGCCTTATATTTTGTGTTTCTTTTTGATGCTTATAAATTTTTTCTGCTTTTGTCAGTATTTTATCCTTAATGGTTAAGCAAAAAGCATATTCCTTTTCAAATAAGTCCTGATAACGTTCATCGCCCAACTCATCAAATATAATTCTTTTGTAAGCGTCATCCGGAACAGGTATCATTTTTTTGATATCCAAGACAGACAACACATGCATTTTTTTATCTTTGGAATATTCTTTGTATACATCACCCGAAATATTTACAGACTTATCTATCACTTCATATATTAAAAAATGTTCGTCACAACTATTTTTCCACTTCTTATGTTTCTCCTTTGCCGATGTTAAAGGAATAAAATATTTACATTCTGTCATGTCTATGATAATACCAACAAAAGGTTTTATCGCATTCCTATAAGAAGTATTATAATATACTTCTGAATTCTTATTATTTAGATATTCCAAATAATCAGCATCAATAGTATAGAAACCAAAATTTTCAAATTCGGCCATAGTTCTCCTTAGTCAAAAAGTGGAGAAGATTTCTCTTCTCCACTAAGCTTTAATGTTCCACCTTTGGGATATAGGTAGCGGGACACCTTCTTTAATGCTCCACCTTTGTAATGGGTAGTGGGACACCCTCTTTAACATTATCCCTTTTTCTAATTTTAATATACATTAGTATATGCGCAAAGTCAATAACTTTTGTCAAACGACAATATTATGTAAATCAATTATTCACACATCAAAATGTAGGAATATCATATAGGATTAATGTATAAATAGTGTAGGAGTGACCCCTTATTTGCCATAAAAAGTCACTCCCAAATTACTCTTAATTACTTCTAAAAACCGCTAAATACGGCTGTTTACTAGAATCTGCCTTCCTTAGCAGCTTCTTCAATGGAAACAGCTACAGCTACAGTAGCGCCAACCATTGGGTTATTACCCATACCGATCAGACCCATCATCTCAACGTGAGCCGGAACGGAGGAAGAACCTGCGAACTGCGCATCAGAGTGCATACGTCCCATGGTATCGGTCATACCGTAGGATGCAGGCCCTGCCGCCATGTTGTCAGGATGCAGGG
>ENA-ORRZ01000122-ORRZ01000122.1-human-gut-metagenome-genome-assembly--contig:-NODE-122-length-76346-cov-17.530220_pt1 | contig 76346 bp, 64 predicted proteins | sample MGYA00242185_ERZ509152 | MGnify/ENA primary metagenome ERZ509152 (study PRJEB26280, sample SAMEA2338668) | human gut metagenome | biome: human gut; feature: human-associated habitat; material: faeces... | reverse complement strand
TCAAACGGATGGTCAAGGAAAAGACCGGACGAGCGATGCAGGAAAAGGAGCGTGAACGCAAGGGAAAGAATGGGAAGATTATAAAAGTAGCTGGATGCTCACCAATCCGTGAGGGAGTATTACTCATCAGACCGGATACGACACTGGCAGACGTGCGTAAATTCGGTGAGGAATGCCAAAGACGCTGGGGTATCACACCGCTGCAAATCTTCCTGCACAAGGACGAGGGACACTGGCTTAGTGGACAACCCGAAGCCGGGGATAGGGAGAGTTTCCAAGTCGGTGAAAAGTGGTTCAAGCCGAATTACCATGCACATATCGTTTTCGACTGGATGAACCATGACACAGGCAAGAGCCGCAAACTCAATGACGAGGATATGACGGTAATGCAGAGTTTGGCATCCGACATTCTCCTGATGGAGCGTGGGAAGTCAAAGGCTATTACAGGTAAAGAACATCTGGAACGGAATGATTTCATCATTGAGAAACAGAAAGCCGAACTGCAACGCATGGATGTTGCAAAACGGCACAAAGAAGAACAGATAAATCTTGCAGAGCAGGAACTGAAACAGGTGAAATCAGAAATACGCACTGACAAACTCAAAAGCGCAGCCACTGATGCAGCCACTGCCATAGCAAGCGGTGTCGGTTCTCTTTTCGGTAGTGGAAAGTTGAAAGATTTGGAACAAGCCAATGAAAAATTGCGTCAGGAAGTTGTCAAGCGTGATAAAGGTATTGATGCATTAAAAGCCAAGATGCAACAAATGCAGGAACAGCACGGCAAACAGATACGCAATCTTCAAGGAATACACAATCAAGAGCTTGAAGCCAAAGACAGAGAAATTTCCCGGCTGAACTCCCTACTTGAAAAGGCACACAGTTGGTTCCCGATGTTCAAAGAGATGTTGAGAATGGAAAAATTATGCGCTGTTATCGGGTTTACCAAAGACATGATAGAAAGCCTCTTGACAAAGAAAGAAGCCATACAATGTAGTGGCAAAATTTATTCCGAAGAACACAGACGTAAGTTTGATATCAAAAACGATGTTTTCAGGGTTGAGAAACATCCGATGGATAGCGGTAAGCTTATGCTGACCATAAACAGACAGCCGATTGGAGAGTGGTTCAAAGAGCAGTTTGATAAGTTACGACAAAGTTTACGAATATTAGCAGAAGAACCAAGAAAAAGCAGGGGATTCAAATTATAATTGTTTAAATCAGAAAATAAAAGTGCAATTCTGATTGTTAATGAATTGCACTTTTATTTCCTACGTGTAAACATAGTAGATATAACACATAACAACACTTCTAAAAATACAATTCATCATCCGTTCGATAGCCTGCCACATAAAACAAACCACAATTTTTACATTGCAATGTAAACTCCCAATCCCATTTAGGGAAGCTACAATAAGACGATTCCAACAAACCGCCACATTGGCAACAATATTTATTTTCTGAAACAAAATTTAATTGAATTGGAGAATTTTTACAGTATTTAATAATTCCTCTTTGAGATAATTCCCAAAAACATTCTGCCGTAGCTCTTACGTCATACAAGGAATTATGCATATTATCAAAATCTTTGTGAAATAAGTAATTGTACAATTCCTTTAAAGAAGGGTATTTGTACTTTCTATCAGCCATATTACTTTCAATTTTACACACATCTACAGTAGCCTTCATCGTACAAATAATACATATTCCACAAAACAGTAGATTTATATCATCCTTTGACAACTCTGTATAACGCAAGAGCTCACATTTAAGAACATTTATATCAAAATCCGCATTATGAACTACTATATAATGAACAGCTTTTAGCTGCTCCACGAAATATCTATAAAAATCTCGTCTATCCCATCCTTCTTCCTGTGCCCTATCATTAGTAATTCCATGAATAGAAACAGAAGCATCAGGAATTGTGAAGCAATCTGGTTTCAATATATAATCAGACTCCTTCAATATATCATTATCATAACCTGAAAAGATTTGATAACTTATTTGAACTACGTACGGCCAGTTATCTATATTATCAAAAGACACGTTCAAATCTTGTGCCAGTCCTGTTGTTTCAATATCCAAAACAAGGATTACTGTCTGATATAAATCATAGCGTCTGACACTAGGTCCTATATTTGTCACTTTACAATGGATTATTTCTTCATAATTTAATGCTGTATTATAGCCAAATTCTTGCAAAGATGATAATAAGACCGAAGAAGATATCGCCTGTGGATCATTTTGAGGTAATCCACCAATAAAATTATAATTGAAACCATATCCAGACAAAGAAGGTGGCATTATTACATGACATTTCCATCTCAATTCTATTCGTTTAAAAACGTTTTTATATTTTTCATTTGGCTCAAAAACAATAAAACCTGCATTTTTAAAAAGCTTCTCTGCGTGGCTATTCATTAGTAAGTTAGAAGGCAATTCTTCCACCTTTATCCAAACATGAAAACCATTATTACTTCCAGTACTAATAACCCAATCATATATGCCTTTAATGCCCAAAGATAATAAGACCTGTTTTACAAATTCAGTAGAAGAACAGCCATCAATATCAATGCACCTATACGAATTAGCACCAGAAAGAACACCAATACCTGTCGCGGAATTCCAAAAATAAGATTTCCATTCAATATTATTGTAACAATTCGTTATGTGTTTTCTTTTTCTAAAATAAGTAATAGGTCTTTTAAATTGTTGAACAAAATCATATTGTGACAATGTAAAGTCTGTATTTTCTGTTTTTATCAAATCCAGTTCATCTAAATGAAGTATTTGATAGCTTATCTTATTTGCAACTACATCTTTATATTCACAAATAACCGCATCAGTCCACCAATCCCAATCTTCAAACTTATTAGCCTTTATACGGGCTGAATTTCTAAAACAGAAATAATTACTAAACGGTAAAGCCGTAGCAACACTATCAGTTTCATCATCCATACCACTTGACAAATTAATTGCCTCGTAAATTCTATTTACACCATTTTTTACTATATCAATTTTAAATATAGGTGAACAGTCTTTTTGACATTCAAATATCGCCCAAAGTATATTCTCCTTCAATCCAAGACTAATGTTATATATCTCATTATCATAATATTTACAGAAGTTTTGAAATGTAAACACACGCAAAACACCCTTATTCCCAAAATATCCATTTATGAATGTGACTTGAAATCCCATTGACTTATAAAAATGAGAATACAACGAGAATTTGTCCCTATTACAAATGATTGTGTTGCTTTGCATAACTTATGATATTTTATTTATGGAAAGTATCTCCAATTTATCCATTTCTATATTACATTTTAAATACTTAGCCAATTCTACTTTTATAGAATACTTAATATCCCGCATTTGCAGATTATTATTAGAAAAGTTTATATAATAAACACCAACGGTTCCATTCAGCTTATATTTAACCTCATATTCCATATTGTTTTTATTTTCAAAAATACTAATATTTCATATGTTTTCCAAGAAATGATTTATAATTATACCCAACCATGGGCCAGTGAAGTATTAAATCTTAAATAAAACAAAAACACCCGATTTTACATTCTTGGGTGTAAAATCGGGTGTTAATCCTATAAATCATTGGAATTCAATGTTTATTGCGGAGAGACGGGGATTCGAACCCCGGATACCCTTTTGGGGTATACACGCTTTCCAGGCGTGCCTCTTCAACCACTCGAGCACCTCTCCTTTTCGGGGCGCAAAAGTAGAGGAAGTTTTCGAATTTACCAAATGTTTGGCATAAATAATCAGCCGAAATATATTATATTCGACCAAACTCAAGTAAAAAGCGAAAAAAGCTTCGATAATCAAATTTAATTATTACTTTTGCAGTACCACTTATGTACGATAAATGCGATATACGCAACGGGAAGGCATTAAGCCCTCGACGGTGCGTTTATCGCATTTATTGTTAGTACATGAGTGGTGTCAATATTAACAAGTCGGGGGCTTTTTTAGTTCCCTTTCTTATTATGCATTTATCTTTTTTTAGATACTTGTATAGCCCTCTTAAAAGGCTATTATAAATTTTGTCGTTTTCCCGTCTTACTTGTGAAAGCAGGACGGGATTTTTTTAACCGCCCCTGAACAAAGCGCACCGACAGCCCGTTTATATAACAGAAAACGACAAATATCCCTCATTTTTAATTCCATATTTACTTGTCCTGCCCAGGACAAACCGAGTTAAATAAACCGCCCCGGTCTGAAAATGAAACGTGAACCTGAACCATTAGTTAAAATAAACAATATTATTATGAGTAAAATAGAAATCAGAAACCTATACCTAATTTTCGGAAAAGAAAAACATAAAGCAGAGAAAATGCTGAAAGAGGGCAAAACCAAAGAGGAAATATTAAAGGCAACCGGATGTACCGTCGCCGTAAAGGATGCCAATCTCTCTATCAACGAAGGTGAAATATTCGTAATCATGGGACTGTCCGGCAGCGGGAAATCAACTTTACTACGCTGTATAAACCGCCTGATACGCCCTACCTCAGGAGAAATCATAATCAACGAAACAGACATCTCAAAGGCTTCCAAACAGGAATTACTGCAAATACGCAGAAAAGAGCTCGCTATGGTATTCCAACATTTCGGATTGCTGCCCCACCGCTCCGTACTGCACAACATCGCTTTCGGGCTGGAACTGCAAGGAGTGAAAAAGGGAGAACGTGAGAAGAAAGCCGTGGAATGTATGCAACAGGTAGGGCTGAAAGGGTATGAAAACCAAATGGTAGGACAACTTTCCGGCGGTATGCAGCAACGTGTGGGACTGGCACGCGCCCTTGCCAATAACCCGGAAGTATTGCTGATGGACGAAGCTTTTTCCGCCCTCGACCCGCTGATACGTGTACAGATGCAGGATGAACTGTTGACTTTACAGTCGAAAATGAAAAAGACAATCGTCTTTATCACCCACGACCTGAATGAGGCCATCAAGCTGGGCGACCGCATCGCCATTATGAAAGACGGCGAAATCGTACAGACAGGCACTTCGGAAGAGATATTGACCGAACCCGCCAATGCTTATGTGGAACGTTTCGTAGAAAATGTAGACCGTTCCAAGATTATCACCGCAAGTTCCATCATGGTAGACAAACCGCTCGTAGCGCGACTGAAGAAAGAAGGGCCGGAAGTGTTGATTCGTAAAATGCGTGAACGCAATCTGACCGTACTGCCTGTGGTAGATGCCGGCAATATCCTGATTGGCGAGGTCAGACTGAACGACCTGATAAAACTGCGAAAGGAGCAAATCCGCTCGATAGACACCGTTGTGCGCCATGAAGTACACTCCGTACTGAGCGATGCCATACTTGAGGATATCCTGCCGCTGATGACGCGCACCAACTCACCTATCTGGGTAGTGAACGAGAACCGGGAATTCCAGGGAGTGGTTCCACTGTCATCACTTATCATCGAAGTGACCGGAAAGAACAAGGAAGAAATCAATGAAATCATTCAAAACGCAATAGAATTATGATAAATATAGGACAATATATAGAAACGGCCATCAACTGGCTTACAAATAACTTCGCTACATTCTTTGACACTCTGAGCATCGGTATCGGCAGCTTTATAGACAGCTTTCAGCATGTGCTGTACGGGATTCCCTTTTATATCACCATTGCCGTACTGGCAATTCTTGCCTGGATGAAATCGGGTAAGGGTACGGCAGTATTTACCGTGCTGGGACTGCTGCTGATTTACGGAATGGGCTTCTGGGAAGAGACCATGCAGACTTTGGCGCTCGTACTATCGTCCACCTGTCTCGCACTGCTGCTGGGAGTGCCGCTGGGTATCTGGACTGCCAACAGCAACCGATGCAATAAAATCATGCGTCCGATATTGGACTTCATGCAAACCATGCCAGCCTTTGTGTATCTGATTCCGGCAGTACTGTTCTTCGGGCTGGGCACTGTACCGGGAGCATTTGCAACCGTCATTTTTGCCATGCCACCGGTAGTACGACTGACCGGGCTCGGTATCCGTCAGGTTCCGAAAAATGTAGTGGAAGCGTCCCGCTCTTTCGGCGCCACCCCTTGGCAGTTACTCTACAAAGTACAGCTACCGCTGGCATTGCCAACCATAATGACGGGAATAAACCAAACAATCATGATGTCTCTGTCCATGGTAGTGATTGCCGCAATGATTTCAGCCGGCGGTCTGGGAGAAGTCGTCTTGAAAGGAATCACCCAGATGAAAATAGGACTTGGCTTTGAAGGCGGTATAGCCGTCGTCATACTGGCTATCGTACTGGACCGCATCACGCAGGGTATGGCGCAAGGCAAAAAGAAAAAACAATAGAACAGGAAAGGAATAAGGAATATGAACAGACTGAAAACAACAGCCGTACTGTTACTGGCAGCTTTGCTGACAACAGCCTGCGGCCACCTCAACAACGATAAGAAAATCAGCATAGCCTACGCCAACTGGTCGGAAGGTATCGCAATGTCTCACCTGGCCAAAGTAATACTGGAAGAACACGGCTACGACGTACGGATGCTGAACGCAGACCTAGCCCCTATTTTCGCTTCATTATCGCGTAAAAAAGCGGACGTATTTATGGACGTATGGATGCCGGTAACCATGCATGATTATATGGAGCAATACGGCGACAAACTGGAAATCATCAGCGATGTATACGACAATGCACGCATCGGACTGGTAGTCCCGGAATACGTCACTATCCAATCTATCGAAGAATTAAACGGGTATAAGGATAAATTCTCCGGAAAAATTATCGGCATCGACGCAGGAGCCGGAATTATGAAAACAACCGAAAAGGCACTGGACGGCTACGGGCTGGACTACAAACTGATGACCGCAAGCGCTCCTGCCATGACCACATCGCTGGAAAAGGCTATTCAGAAGAAAGAATGGGTGGTAGTAACCGGCTGGACTCCGCACTGGATGTTCGGACGTTATAAACTGAAAGTACTGGACGACCCCAAACAGATATATGGCAAAGCGGAATCCATCCACACTGTAACTTGGAAAGGCTTTAGTGAGAAGGAGCCGTTTGTTACCGAACTTTTACGAAATATCCGGCTGAATGACGAACAAATCAGTTCGCTGATGACCGCTGTGGAAGAAACACGGAAAACGGAAACCTATGCCGCCCGTCAGTGGATGAAAGAACATCAAGCATTGGTAGACAGTTGGATTCCGGCACAATAAAAGAGACAAATTCCCTATACGTCCGACGAATTTTTATCACCGGAAGTATAGGGAACATTATGCTATGGTCGGAGCTGCTCTTAGCCGAAATTAAACGTATAAGCGTTCTTTCGCTGCAACTCGATAGTTCCATTCTTTCGCTCTATGCTGATCTGGTCTTCTCTTGCCAGCCAACCTGCTGCCAACGCTGTGCTCTCCACGCTTAAATTCAGCTTCTCGGCAAGCTCAACGATTGAAATCTCAGTTACTTCATTTAGTGCCTGCCAAACTTTTCCGGCATTGACACCTACAATTTTCTTGTCCATAAAGGTTATTAATAAAAACGGTTAGTAGTAATAATGGTTAGTTTAAGTATATTCATAACAGGTAACTGCCACTCTATTGTAAAGAGAATACCGTATCAGAGAGGTTCAAATCCCGAAAAGACTTTCCGGGAAGAAAACAGGAACAGCGACACACGTGTTTATCATATTGCAAAACATTTATGGCTTGTGCCCTTATGTGCAAACCAATTAACATAAAAAGCGTAAGGGCATTAGCTTCTTATAGAGCACAAAGTCTTGATATCCCTTTATACAGAAGTTCGGCTAAACGCTTTTTTCCTAAAATGCAAAAAACACTGCCACTCGATTGCGACTATACAAACATACAAATAATTTTAAAAATACAAGCACAATCAACTGTTTATCTTTATGAGTAACGATAAAAACAGATATTTAGGACATTATTATTACAAATACATCGTAGTATTTCCATGTATATCCGATATTTACGGGAATTGTGAGTTGGAATGGTACAATATAAATGTGACATAGTTAGGACAAACAGCAAGGGGGTACATCATCTTTTTTCAGAAGATATTAGCGGGGAATGTCCTACCGTTGACAGGACGCATGACTATATTCCATGATAAACACGCAATAGACTTTTGAGGATACAACAAAAGGGGCATAAATCTCGTGAACACTTGATTTATACCCCTTTCCGGCGGAGAGACAGGATTATGAACCTTTCTCTCCAAAATCCTTATGAATCAACATTTTAATTCAGTTCAATTTTTCAAATGTAACGATTTAGTAACTGAAAACTGTCTTTTTGTGTCACTCATAGACTTTCGCTTGTCTAAGCTTTATCATTACATTACAAAGGTACATTTTTTTGCTCATAGTTCCAAATCATAGTCTCATCTTATGTTTTTACTTTATTCTATAATCACTTCTGAAAACCGCTTTTTCATTACTTTTTAGAAGAAGCCACAAGTAACAGTTCGTATATCCGCATTAACAACTATTTCTAGGAATTAGGGTATAAAAAACGCTACTGGTGGAACTGATAATGCAGGTCATCTACAAGAGCAATGACCATAAAGTGCGCTACTTGGACAGCAAGTGTTTCGGCATATTTTTCTTAATAAAGGGGATTAAAACCTATAATAGAATGCTTTATGTGCATACGCAGACAAAGAAACGTTCCGGCTCTACTACACATCGGCATCAACCAGCGGACGATTGGCACCAATCTCATCGACAGCTTCAGCAGATGCAGCATGTTTCGTTCTCATTTAATAATGACAATAATGAAAAGGAGAAAAAATAATATTTATTATATTTGTTTTTTTGTTCTTCTTATAATATTTATTATATATAAATTATTAAATTGAAAAAGATATGTGTAAAAAAGGATATTGTATAATTTGTCATCAAGATAATCAAGAATTATCAGATGAACATGTGATACCAGAAGCCATAGGTGGATATTATCATATTTATAATGTTTGTAAGGATTGTAATTCAAAACTTGGTGACCATGTTGATAATTTACTTCTAAACCATTGGTTTATCAAGGCTGCTCGTCACGAAAAAGGTTTTAAGGGATATAAAGGTTATATTCCCAATCCTCTTGTAGGCGAAGGAAGTCTGCCAACTGGAGAAAAAGTAAGGGTAGAGCAGGATAATGATGGTAAAATGTCAATTAGGTTTATACCAACTTCTCCAGAAGTTTCAGACGATGGTAAATTTTTTAAGATACAAGTCGATGCTAAGGATGAAAAGACTATACCAAATATCAAAACTAAAATACTGAAAAGACATAATATTGATGAAACGAAGGTACAAATTGTTTCCGATTGTCAACTTGTAAAAATTGAACATCCTGAAGTGAGGATGCAATTCACTATTGATATAAAAAACTATAAAATAGGTCTTTTGAAGATTGCATACGAATTTGCTGCAGATAGAATTGAAGGATATATAGATGATCCTATTGCAAAATTATATGCTAGTATCTTGCATGAAGGTAATCCTGATAGACTTGATGAAGTATTTTTCGAAGGCGATGCAATAAATAATGCCAGTTTGAATATTATGGAGTCGATTATTGACAACTCGAATACAAATCGTCACATTCTATTACTAGCAAATATACATAATAAGTTATATTGTATAGTTAAACTATTCGATAAGTTTTGTCAAATGATAAGAATGTCAGATAGTAGCTATGGAGAAGACGGTCTTGTTTTGTTAGCAATTAATGATTTTGTAAATCATAAGTGTGATTTTTATAGTCCAACAGACCTGATAAGAGTTACAAATTATAGTGAATTCACAACATTCAAGTTGAATGATGAAGACCAGGCTTATCTTGATTCGCTACTAAGGATAAATAAAGAAGGTATTGGCTTTGCTTGCAACAAAGACCAAGATAATATTTTATTTGATAGCAAAGGTATTCCAATCTGTACAGAAAGTATATTGTTGCTGACTCTTGAAAGGTTGAATTTAATAAAAGAAGAGAGCCATACATCAGGTAAAATATCTGCTACATACAAAATTCCTTTGGGATATTATTATCTCTGTATGCCTGATAAGAAGCTACTTATGGTAAAGGAAATAACCAAAGTGAATGAGTTTATCAAAATTTAAAGGTATGGTCTCTCATGTAACACTTTTAAATAGGAGGACATAGGTGGGGCTTTGCTACTTTATTTCCAAACATTCACGAATGAATTGGCGGTGGTAATCACCGCCTTCCTTTTTCTATTGGTTTCAAACCTTTCCAAGCCAGTGTGAACAGTCGCATAAATACTTAGGAAGAAAATATTTACACTACCACCATTAAAGATATTAAATTCAATTATAAACACAATAAAGGCCTTCGCAATCTTGCTTCTTCAATATTATAGTACAAGCATTGCAGATTATTGGATTTTTACCTGTCAATTTTACTTTATGACTTTCAGCATATACATAATATCCCTTTTCTTTTAATTCGTTTATTATGCGAGTTAAGTTTTGACCTTCTTTTATTAAATCAGAAACTTCCAAATCACTATAAATATCTATAATGTCAGTAAAATACTGAAAAACATCAGCAATGTATGTACATTCCTCTTCATCAGCAGGTTCATCATAATCTCTATAAATAAATGCAATATGATGAAAAATATTTAATAATTCCTTGCCTGAAGTGATACGTTTTATAAAACGAGGTTTACGTGTAGTGGACTTCCCTGACATACTGCTATCTAAAGTTTCTTTCACCCAGTTTTCGTGTGACGTCTTGATATAATGCAAAAGCTCCTCTGTATATGAGGTACAGTTTTCATCAATTTCACGATGGTGGTTTTTACACAATAACAGCAAATTATCATATGAATCATAATCCTCTATTCCTGGTTTATATCGAGGTCCGTCTATACTACTACTTATAATATGACATTCATCACCAATGATAAAACTACCATCTTCTTGTGAAATTTGATGTACCAATTCTTTCTTACATATAGCACATCTATTTCCTGATTTAGCCCATAATTCTTTTCGTGTTTTGCTTGTAATAGCCATATTATATTGAATTTCTTTGTTTTGAATAATGCTCCTCCAAATGATGCAATTGCTGCATAAACAAATTTGTCTGTTTGGTATTTTCGACTTTGTTGTACAAACTGAGCATAATATATTCCTGTAATAAATCCTTGTTCTCTATATAGTGGTGCACACAATCAATTACGGGAATATTCGGATTCAGTTTTGTCGTTTCCATAACGTCAATACAATCTGGGAAATATCCGTAAACATTTGTATAAAATGAACTTCTGACCCAATGCCACTTATACATATAAGAACCTCCAAACGAATCTGACGTGTATGTTTTAATGTAATATAGAATCTTTATCCGTTTCCAGAAATGATGGAAAAGAATAATTATTCCTACAACTAATACAATTATCCACAATGATATTTGATAAGTTAAATATGATGATGGGATGCTAAACAGTATCTCTAATAAGCCTATTAATGATAATGCACCTCCAATAACCGGTTTTGTAAAAAATAATAAAAAATTTCTCATATATAATAGCTTTTTTGTACAATTCGGCACAAAGTTAATTATAAAATTCTCTAGTATTTCATTCTCAGTGTAATATTGATATCTTTGTAGTAAAGATAAATATTATACCTCTATGCAAATTATAGTAGACGATCACACAGAAATAAAGTATTACAGACAGTGCTTAGAACAAATAAACAACAAATATTCGCAAAATATAGTAGTCGACAAATGTACTGTTATCGACATATGTGATTTATGTATTGAAACACTAGTGCAAGATTTTATTATTTTTTTGGATAGATATCAGAATCCGCAAGATTTGTTTCAATTTATACTGTTATATTCTAATTTGGCAACAGAAAAACAACGATCAGAGAATACTTTCATATTGATGCAAATGTGCCGATATGTCTTTATGCTTATACCTAAGTTAAAACTATCTTCTCAAGCCACACCGATAATAGATATTAATAAATTTGATTTGTCTGATATATTCTTTATCACCAAAATGATTGATATTTTTGCGCAGCAAAGAGCTGTTCAGATAATGAATGAAAAGTGCATTTTTCAATTAGAACGCAGTGAGTATTCGTTTGCTTTGACTTATGTAGACAATCCGTTAGTAAAGGCTCATACCTTACTTAATCAAACTAATCAGAAAAAAAGTTTATTCCGGAAGCATTGTTTTACTTCTAATTTATTGAGTGATTTTAGAGATGAACTATACAATGCATTTGGAGATATTACAGACAAACTTTTTGACATAGTATGCAATACACAATTAGTAGACATTTGTCTTAACGACATTTCTTTTAGTGAATTCAAAGAGATTATAGAAGGGTATATTCCGGAAAAACTGCAAATTCTTCGAATTATAAATATATCACAGTTATTTATAGAACATTTTAATAATTCTTTTTTGCAAGGACTACTATTTTCTTCAAATAATTCTGACATAGTCACTGCTATTAAGAAACCTTATAATAAGGATTTAAGAACACGATATAGACCAATATTGGAATTTAATATTGATGGAGAAAAAGAATACTTCATTGCTCCGTATATGTTTCAAGAAGCTATGGAGGAAATTTGCGGAAACTTATTACCTTTTAAAGAATTGCCTTCAGAATGGAGGTCTAACCAATTAATAAAAAATTTTACAAAGAAATTATTTCAAGAGCATGATAAGTGGTTAGAAGATTTAGCCGCTAAAATATTCGAACGGGATAAATATCCATTTCTAAGAAATAAAAAGTCTATTAATAATATTTCATTAGAAAAGTCCATTGCGTATATTGGATCCACAAGATTTCCCAATTCTCGGGTAGGTGAAATTGATTTTATTGTCATAAATAAATCAACTCAAATAATCTACGTAATTGATGCTAAACACATAAAAACAAAATATCATCTTCAATCTTTTGCAGCAGATAATTCCAAATTTGTAGAGGAAAATGGTTATAATGATAAATTATCATTTAAGGTAGATTGGATTCAAAAACATCTATATGATGTTAGTAAGGAGTTTGAATGTGACTATTCCAATTATTCTGTACAAGGAGCATTCGTTACCGAAACTTTTGTATATTATAGTATCTCATCGCAATTTCCAATTATTCCCATTGATTGGTTAAATAAGTATCTTAAGACAAATGATAAATTATGTTTCTTACGACAATGACTCGCAAAGTTGCAGGTTATTATTATATTTATAAAAGTAACTATTCAGTATATTAATAAAAACAATACAAAAGAAATCTCTTAATCAGAAATATATACTTTGTAACTTTTGGCTCTTAATAAACTTCTTGTTTTTTGTTCTAAAGCAGTTTAATCCCAATACATTATGCCAATCTGAGACAAAAGATACACACTGCATAACTTTATAACGCACATTTTCATACATTAATGTTGAGATTAAAATATTCTGATTTTTCTAAATTTATCCCTAAGAGTCTTTATCATACGTAAAAAAATATTTTTTTGATTCTTTTTAACGGATATTTCTTCTCTATTGGGGAGTTCTTTATTGATTGACCATTCAAAGTCATTAATGCCAACCAATGCAGAACCCTCAAAAATCTCATCAACAATATGCAAAAGCTGCTTACCAATTGCATCAATACACATTCGCGTAATCATCTGTCGGTTATTATCCTGCATATCATAAATAAAGTACTCAAGCATCGGAATCCAGTCATAGAGGGCACGACATTTATCTAATGTAAATATATCTAAGCACATTTTTCTTTTTTTCGCTGTATACGAATAGCGTTTATGATTACCAATATTTGTATGATATGGGTGTCCATAATGAAACAAAAGTAATTCAAGCCAAAGATGCGCCATTGGTACATCACAAAAACGACATTGCCCATAGAACCAGTTATTAATCTCTGAAATCACCTGATTGACCTCAGGTGTCACAACTTGTTTAAAATCTACATCTATATATTCATCATCAATATCATTATCACTACTGGAACCATGCTTTATATGTTCCTTTATTTTATTCCAATCAGGTGATGAATGGCTATATGGAGACTGCAAGAAAACCTCTGCTATTTTCATACACTCTAGCCGAGATCTTTTGGTTCCATTACTAAGTTTTTCAATAAATTCATCTTCTAAATATTGACTAGAGGGAAAACGTTGGGCATCCATAAAAGCCTCTTGAATAAGCACATCATGAAATTTACGAAAAAGCTCCTCCTTTTTGGCTATTACTTTACTATTGATTAGTCTTTTTGAAAGCATATCTTGCTTAAATACTTCATACGCAGGTTTATGTCTATTGGCATAATCAATTATTAAAGCTGTTTGAAATGCAGAATATGCATTTTCAAAATTCATATCAATAATTGACCTTAAATTTTCAATATCGATACCCATCGCATCACAGCCTTCCACTCTTTGAACCTTACTATTTTCCTCCTCAGTATCATTGCTTGTCAGAACAGACGATTCGAAAAAAGTATCATTATAGAAAAAATTGGTAAGTATATCAATATTCTCTTCAGTCTTATCTGGATATGTTGTATTGACAGCAAGAATACTCATATCATTGAGAGCATTCAAGTCCAACATTTTTAATACGACCTTATATTCTTTAAATAAACTCCCAGTAAAATCAAGATAAACAATATCAAATTTCGTATTCTGTAATTCTGCAAAGACTTCAATCTTACCCTTGTAAATTTTTAGTAAAGGATATGTATTATGGAGTGATTTTACAGCCTGATTAAACAAATTTGAATCACATTCAAAAGCATAAATATTCTCTATTCTTACACCTAACCCAAGCAAATGTTTTACATCATTCTCTGGTTCATTACCGCAGAAGAAAGCGATTTTGAGTTCTTCCGGCTTCTTGGTCTGGTAACAAATATCTGCATATTGCTTCCACTGAATAAAAGCTTCAATATCTAGTTTTTCATTTAATTGCTGCTGACAATACAGCCACAAATGCTCCATATAGGTTGTATTCAAGATGCGATTACTATCCCTGAGAGAAGTCAGCGATTCTACAGCATGATTCCATAATAAGATACGGGATTTATCTTTCTCTGGTTGTTTATATGTCGTCATATAAAATTACAAAATGTTTAAGTGATTGAAAATAAATTACAGTTACCAACTCATAGCAGTAATAGGTTACGAATTAATTATCAGCTACTTTATCTTTCTGTACGTTGCGTAACCTTCAAACTTTTCGTATGCAAAAGTACGAAATTTAATGGTATATATTGAAATAAAACCCAGCTTTTGAAGCTCTAAAAACAAGTTTTCCCTAAGATCTACTTGAACCGTAAGAGCATCATCATCAATTAATTGACGACCATGTTCCTACTACTATATTGCATAAGCATAGAAAAAAGTTGGCTTCACTCCTAAGCAATGTTCAGACTGATAACGCAAGCCCCCTTTCTTTTTTTGCTTATGATACAAGCAGTCATCTTACGTCTGTTTCCTGTAGATATTCTGCTTTTCAGCTTTATTTAATTTAAAAGCAGAACCATAGCTAACCAAACATTCCACAAATGAAAAGTGACATATCTTATATTACAACTGAATATCTAAAAAAGTTTAGCCACATTATTCCATATCCCTTCTGAAAACCGCTTCTGCCTGATGCGCAAAAGCCGATTTCAGAAACAGCACAAGCAAAAGAAAAGCCCACAGCGACCACAATGTTATAAATGACACTGCCATCGCCGTGGGCACTTCTTTTATATGCTTGTACTAAAAACTGTCAAAACCGTTCTTACAACCATTATTTCATTCATATACAAGTAGCCGAAAATGCCACTTCTACAGGACACGCCAAGCGTGGATCTGTTCTTGTGACCATTTTCGGCTACAATGCCCCGTGTCGTAAAACCAGTTTGCCTTCCATTGCAGACAAAGCAACAGCAGACAATCCCGTTTTACGACAATGTACCACCGGAGGAACACCAGTAACCGCAAGCCATGCACGCATGACAATGACGGTTACAGGACTTCCACACGGCGGTCGGAAAGCCGACTTTCCCCTTAGTTGTAGCACCGCCCTTAATCCATCTACATGGCGCTGCACGCCAATACCTCTGTTCCCTTTTCCTTTCCGCCTCTCTATGCGTATGCCTCTGTTTCCATGCCGCCATCCAGGACGGCATCAGGTGTCATTTTCGTTGCTTGGGGCAAAGGTAAAGACGGGATTAGGAACTCAAATTTTTTGTCGAAAAATCTCCACGCCCTTTCAGGGGTAGTATTTTGTCTAAAAAATTTGCTAATCCTACTCCCTAACCTTTGAGAAGCCCCCGAAACGAAAACGACCAATGCGGTCGGAAGACGTCACAAGAAAACATCGGACATACAGAGAGGCGAAAAGAAAAAGAAACAGCCCACTCCAAATCCGAACAAGGTAATCAACAATCTAAAATCGGAAAATATGAGAATGATATTGAGTGACATCGGAAAGGTATTGTGGAAAGCATTATCCGCAGTAGTAACGGCAACATCAAACATAGCCTTTTGTGCTGGCGGTTTGGTAGTAGGTATCATAGGAGAAATCCTATTCGGCATGTTGAGCATCATGTTCGGCATCCTAATCTCCCTATTTTCAGTAATGGCGGCAATCGGCTTTTTCATTTGGTTATTAACTATTTAACAAATAAGGATATGGCAAGAAGATACAGCAGAACAGCAGCGCAGCAATGCAGGTTTTACGAGGTGGACAACATCTTTGAGTATATGGTGGAAACCTACATCAACGGCAACCATTCAACCCTAAGAAGGCTATACCACGAACTCAACAAGGAAGCGAGAAAGGACTTTATCGGTTTTCTTTTGGTGGAATGTCCTCCACAATACCACACGGAGATTTTACAAGAGATTGTCTGACCCCATAAAGAAACGGAGATGAACAGGACAACGGATAAGATACCCACATGGAGTTTAGCCTATATCATCAATGGCGATACAACCGCACTCACAGACGATGAAGTTCTAACAATAGACAGATGGATGAAGCAATGGCAAGTACAAGATGTTTCACCCCTCACAGATGAAGAAGGGAACGCACAGCCTTATTTCACCCATTACCCCCTTTTCGGACTTCCCACAGAAGTGGAAGATTGCGAGATACTTTATTTGAGCGACAACCCGACTAAAATTTGAGATTATGAAAGGAACAGACCATTTCAAACGAACCATACAGATGTTTTTGGAGCAGAGAGCAGCGGAAGATGAACTATTCGCCAAAAGCTACCGCAACCCAGCCAAGAACATAGACGATTGTGTCACATACATTCTGAACTATGTGCAGAAAAGCGGTTGCAACGGCTTTTCAGACGGAGAGATATACGGACAAGCCATTCACTATTACGATGAAAACGAGATTGAAGTAGGCAAGCCTATACAATGTCAAGTAGTTGTAAACCATGTGGTGGAACTGACAGAAGAGGAAAAGCAGGAAGCAAGGAGAAAGGCGGTTGCCCAATATCAGCAGATGGAACTCCAAAAGCTACAGAACCGCAACAAGCCGACAGCGAAAAAAGAAACACAAGTCCAACCCTCATTATTTGATTTTTGATATGAAACCGAGAACACGCATACAGAAAGAGGTAGTCCGTTTGTCAAGCGGACTGCCCGAACTGACAGACAAGCAGAAAGCATACGCTTTTGAACATTGCTTCAAGCATCATGCCTACCGCACAAAAGGCGGAACTATCACTTGTTCGGAATGTGGACACCGTTGGAAAGGCGGACACACTCTTGCGGAAACTATATGTGGCTGTAGCTGTCCCCATTGCGGAAAGGAACTTGAAATGCTTGATACCCGAAAGAGAGTTTTCAGGGACAGCGCATATTATGAAATCATTACGACCCGAAAAGGCTATCAAGTGTTGCGCTACTTTATGGTAGGAGCAACATACAAGGTGGGACAGAAGGCAGAGTATTCCATTCGGGAGGTGGTGCAATGGTGGATTGCCCCAAACGGGAAGACCGAAGTTATTGCCCGACTGAGAGCCATGCACACGATGTACTATGACCTTTGGACTGAATGGAGCGATATGGATTTACGCAGCAACAAGATGCTGAAAGCATACAACATAGACGCATACAAGACTTATCCGGCAATACGCATCATTCCCGAATTAAGGCGAAACGGCTTCAAGGGAGCATTCCACAAACTGACCCCATACGAATTTTTTACCGCCATTCTGACGGACAGCAAAAAGGAAACATTGCTTAAAGCGGGACAGACAGAAATGTTCAGATATGCCGTCATTTCAAATGTCAATTTACATGAATATTGGAACTCCATAAAAATCTGTATCCGAAACGGCTATCATATTGCAGATGCCTCCATGTGGTGTGACCTTGTGTAGTACACCGAAAGAATGCTTTAATATGCTTATTTTTGCTATGTACCAAAAATAAAAAATCCCCGTAAATTGTTAGTTTACAGGGATTTTCTTTCATTTGCATTCTATTTTTGCGGAGAGACAGGGATTCGAACCCCGGGTGCCTCGCAGCACAACGGTTTTCAAGACCGCCGCAATCGACCACTCTGCCACCTCTCCAAAACTTCCTTTTCAGAAATGCTTCTCTCTTAAAGCGGTGCAAAGGTACAAATCATTTTTAATTCTGCAAACATACTTCTTATTTTTTCACGAAATAATTGTACTTTTGCATCCATGATATACCCACAGAACTTTGAACAGAAGATAGGCTTCGACCAGATACGCCAACTGCTGAAAGAAAAATGTCTCAGTACGCTTGGCGAAGAACGAGTGACAGACATGGCATTCTCCGACCGCTTTAGTGAAGTGGAAGAGCGTCTGGATCAGGTTACAGAATTTGTACGTATACTCCAAGAAGAAGATAATTTCCCGGCACAATATTTTTTTGATGTACGTCCGTCCCTGAAACGAATACGGGTGGAAGGCATGTACTTGGATGAACAGGAACTTTTCGACCTGCGCCGTTCCCTGGAAACGATACGCGATATTGTATGTTTCCTGCAAAAAAGCGAGGATGAAGAGGAAAGCACATCCCCCTACCCTTGTCTGAAACGACTGGCGGGAGATATAACGGTATTTCCCCAACTTATCGGAAAAATAAACGGTATTCTTTCACCTTACGGAAAAATAAAAGATAACGCATCGGCAGAACTGGCACGCATCCGCCGCGAACTGGCAAGTACGATGGGAAGCATCTCACGTTCACTGAACAGCATCTTACGCAATGCCCAGTCGGAAGGTGTCGTAGATAAAGACGTAGCCCCCACAATGCGCGACGGACGACTGGTGATTCCGGTAGTACCCGCCTTGAAGCGAAAAATAAAAGGTATCGTACACGATGAATCCGCCAGTGGTAAAACCGTGTTCATCGAACCCGCCGAAGTAGTGGAAGCCAACAACCGCATCCGCGAACTCGAGGGTGACGAACGACGGGAGATTATCCGCATCCTTATGGAGTTTTCCAACCTGTTGCGTCCGTCCATCCCCGATGTGTTGCTATCGTACGAATTTCTCGCCGAAATCGACTTTATCCGTGCCAAAGCATTATTCTCCGAACAAATCACCGGGTTGAAACCGGCTTTCGAGAATAAGCAGGTGTTAGACTGGACAATGGCAGTACACCCGCTGTTGCAACTCTCCCTTGCCAAACATGGAAAGAAAGTAGTACCGCTGGATATAGAGTTGAACGAAAAACAACGTATCCTCATCATCTCCGGCCCGAATGCCGGTGGAAAGTCAGTCTGCCTGAAAACCGTAGGACTGCTTCAATACATGTTGCAATGCGGCCTGCTCATCCCGATGCATGAACGCAGTCACGCCGGTATATTCAGCAATATATTCATTGACATCGGTGACGAGCAGTCTATCGAAGACGACCTGAGCACCTACTCTTCGCATCTTACGAACATGAAGATAATGATGAAGAGCTGTAACGAACGCAGCCTTATCCTTATCGATGAGTTTGGCGGCGGTACGGAACCCCAGATTGGCGGAGCGATAGCCGAGGCCGTTCTGAAACGTTTCAACCAAAAGCAGACATTCGGCGTTATCACCACGCACTACCAGAATCTGAAGCATTTTGCCGAAGACCACGAAGGGGTGGTGAATGGCGCCATGCTATACGACCGCCATTTGATGCAGGCTTTATTCCAACTTCAGATAGGCAATCCGGGCAGTTCGTTCGCCGTAGAGATAGCCCGTAAAATCGGATTGCCGGAAGATGTAATTGCCGATGCCTCGGAAATTGTAGGCAGCGAGTACATCAATGCCGACAAGTATCTGCAAGATATCGTACGTGACAAACGATACTGGGAAGGCAAGCGCCAGACCATCCGGCAACGCGAAAAGCATATGGAAGAAACCATCGCCCGCTATCAGGCGGAGATAGAGGAATTGCAGAAATCACGCAAGGAGATTCTACGAAAAGCCAAAGAAGAAGCGGAACAACTGATGCAGGAAGCCAACGCCCGCATTGAAAATACCATCCGTACCATTAAAGAGGTGCAAGCCGAAAAGGAAAAGACACGTCAGGTACGTCAGGAATTAAGTGACTTCCGCGAATCGATGGAAGCTCTTGCCGCCAAAGAACAGGAAGAAAAGATTGCCCGTAAAATAGAAAAACTGAAAGAAAAACAGAACCGGAAGAAAGAGAAGAAAGCCAATAGAGGTCAGGAAAACGCACTGTCCGCACAAGCATTGGCAGAACAACAGGCGCGGAAAGAGGCCGAACGCCTCGCAGCAATCGTACCCGGAAGCAATGTCAAGATAAAAGGGCAAACTTCGGTAGGCGAAGTGCTGGAGATAAACGGCAAGAACGCCGTCGTTGCATTCGGCAGCATCAAAACCACCGTCAAGCTGGACAGACTGGAACGGACAAACGCGCAGCCCAAGCAAGCGGATGTTTCTACCAAAAGTACTTACATCAGTTCGCAAACCCAAGACAGCATGTACGAAAAGAAGTTGAACTTCAAACAAGACATAGATGTACGCGGCATGCGTGGAGATGAGGCCTTGCAGGCAGTGACCTATTTTATAGACGATGCCATATTGGTAGGAATGTCCCGCGTACGGATTCTTCATGGAACAGGTACGGGCATTCTGCGTACTCTTATCCGTCAGTATCTGCAAACCGTACCCGGCGTAAACCATTTCGCCGACGAACACATCCAGTTCGGCGGGGCGGGAATTACGGTGGTAGACTTGAGTTAATTGAGAATTATGAAATAAAAATTGAGAAATAGAAATCAAATAAATACTAATTACCTGATAACTAATTGCCAACATGAAATCAATCAAAGAACTCTATCGCATCGGTACAGGCCCTTCAAGCAGCCATACAATGGGCCCCCGCAAAGCCGCCGAAATATTTCTGGAAAGACATCCGGAAGCAACGGCATTCAAAGTAACGCTATACGGCAGTCTGGCGGCAACAGGCAAAGGCCACATGACCAATATCGCCATTACCGAAGTGCTGCAACCAGTAGCGCCGGTAGAGATTATTTGGGAACCTAAGATTTTCCTTCCTTTCCACCCGAACGGAATGAAGTTCGTTTCGGTAGACAAAGAGGGAAAAGAAACCGACCAATGGGTAGTGTTCAGCATCGGCGGCGGCGCTTTGGCGGAAGAGAGCGACGGAGCGTCCTCGGTTAACACCCCCGATGTGTACTCCATGAACAGCATGACGGAAATTCTGCAATGGTGCGAACGCACAGGGAAAAGTTATTGGGAATATGTCAAGGAATGTGAAGACAGCGATATATGGGACTATCTGCAAGAAGTGTGGAAAACCATGCAGAATGCCGTAAAACGGGGTTTGGAACAGGAAGGAGTACTCCCCGGCCCGCTGAACTTACGACGCAAAGCCTCAACCTATTACATACGTGCCAGCGGATATAAACAGTCTCTGCAATCACGCGGACTGGTATTCGCCTACGCATTGGCAGTGAGTGAGGAAAACGCTTCGGGCGGTGTGATTGTTACTGCTCCCACATGCGGTTCGTGCGGCGTGATGCCTGCCGTGCTTTATCATCTGGCCAAGAGCCGTGAATTTAGCGACACACGTATCCTACGCGCCCTTGCCACAGCCGGATTGGTAGGAAATATAGTAAAGACCAACGCTTCCATTTCGGGTGCGGAAGTAGGATGTCAGGGAGAAGTCGGCGTAGCCTGCGCAATGGCCTCGGCAGCAGCCAATCAGTTGTTTGGCGGTAGCCCCGCACAAATAGAATATGCCGCAGAAATGGGTTTGGAGCATCACCTGGGAATGACCTGCGACCCTGTATGCGGATTGGTGCAAATTCCGTGTATAGAGCGAAATGCCTATGCCGCCGCACGCGCTTTGGATGCCAATCTTTACTCCTCTTTCACCGACGGTATGCACCGCGTATCTTTCGACAAGGTAGTAGAGGTTATGAAAGAAACCGGAAATGACTTGCCGTCACTTTACAAGGAAACAAGCGAGGGCGGTCTGGCTAAAGATTATAAACCGATGTAAATAAAAAAGTGGCTCACTCCGCCACTTTTTTATCTATCGGCCAGTGCGTATCGTCTTTATCGCCACTGACATCACGCTGTTGCAATAAAGCGCCGTCCTCAGCATAGAATAACTGATATTCCAGATTACCTTTTTCTACCTCAATAACGTATTGAACGGGCTGTACGGGGTATTCGAGCATATCGATGTCTTCCCGCTTCCAGTTAGCATATTCCCCACCCTCAAAAGCAGTCTGTACCGTAGGGGGCAAACTCCCCCAAAGGATATCAACCTCGGTCAATCGCCAAACGGCCTGAGTATCATACCACACATCCATTTCTTTACCGTCCATCCAGCAGTCGGCCACGAAATAATCGCCTTTCCGCTCCCACTCAATATCGGTAGCAGCGGGATATTTATTCTTTAAAGCTTTAGAAACCGCATCCGGAACGGTTATGCCATCGTTCTTGTCATCATCGCCGCACGCGCTGAAAGCCAATGCAGCAATGAACATCATCGCCAATAGTTGAAACTTCATTTTCATATTATGCCATCAAAATTAAAGTGAAACATTCCATGTTACAATCAATCGTCCATGCTGACAAACTTACCTTTACTATTGAATTTCAAGGAGTAATCATTGGCGAGTTCAACTTCCACCCCGCTCCGTCCGCGTTCAATCTTGGTGATCATCTCCTGCGGAAAGTTTGTTTTTACGTATTCTCGCACAGATACCGGAATCAATGCTTCGGGTACGGCAGCTTTCTTACAGTCGATTTCTGTCCAGTTACCGTTACTGTCAAAATCAATCTCGGTACGGTCGGTCAACAGTACCTCATACTTTTTAGAGCCCAGCATGCCGGTCTCAATCTTAATATGTGAGATTTGCGGCTTGGTGAAATACTGGTTGATAAAGTTACGGGCAGTCAAAGGCAGCTGCTTGGCATCGCGTGTAATGACATCGCCGGCAAATGCAAACTGAACGGCTATAAGAGCCAATACAAGAATAGACAATACTTTCTTCATAATCGTTATTTTTTAATGTTACTAATTCGTTTCGTATCATTCACACTGCAAATAACGACAGAGAAATAGGAAAGATTTGGGAATAACAGGCGTTAACGGTTATTTTTACTTTCTTTAACAAGCAGGAAGCAATGCATCCCGTCCTGCCATTCGTACGTGAGCTTCAAAGCGGAAATCCGAGCGATAGAACGGGCTATGGCAAGCCCTAATCCGGTGGATTCTTTCTTTCCGTCAACGCTGTGATAGAAACGGCGGAACAGTTTTTCACCATCCAAAGGAGTATCACCCGTATTCTTTATTGTCAATGAAACCGGAGTAGTAAGTATCTGCAACTCTCCCTCCTCTTCATTATGAAGCAACGCGTTCTTTACCAGATTGGAAACCAAAATCTGCGCCAACGAATGATTACAGCGGATAATAAAAGGATGTTCTCCCTGCTTACGCAGCAAGCGTACCTGCTTGTGCTCGTATATATCCATCAAATCAGGCAGAAGATTATCCAGTATCTCGTCTACCGATACATCTTCCGACTCCGTGTACTGTCCGTTCTCTATGCGGGAAAGCAGCAACAAAGACTTATTCAGTTTCACCGCACGCCCCAAAGTGGCGTAAATTTCATCCAGTTCCTTCATCTGTTGTTCTGTCAGACTATCGCTTTCCGCCAGTAATTCCACTTTGCCACGTACAATGGCAAGCGGTGTCTGCAACTCATGCGAAGCGTTTTCTATAAATTGCTTCTGCTCCTCATAGGCTTTATAACTACGGTTTCCCATATCTACCGCCGCCTCACTCAGCTGGCGGAACTCACGTATTTTCGTAGGATTCTCCAACACCGGAACTTCCTTTCCGGGCTGGATGCCATGCAACCAGTCCAGTAGTTTATGCAACGGGCGGAACACTCCTTTCAGCACCAGCTGAATACCGACAGAGGTACAAATCAGGAAAAGCAGGAACAATGCTCCCAGATACCAGAGCATCGCCTCTACCATATCGTCGCGTTCCAAGATGGAAATCATCAGGGTAAGCTCATAAAACTGTCCGTCAGGCATACGAAAAGCCGTGCGCATCACACGTACCGGCTCGTCCTCATCCTCAAGTTCGATATAGACGGTAGAATCATAGAAGACTTCCCGATAATGGCGTCCCTCTTCTTCGGAGATAGGAAGGAATTTATAGAAAGACATCAGAGAGCCTTCCGTTTCAAGAACAGAGGGGTCATGAAGCGCATGTTCCATTAATATCCCGGCATAATTTTCCAGCGTATCATCCGTTTCGTCAACAACCTCATCGATAATGGCATAATAAAACAATACACCCCATACAGTCATCAGGACAAATAGCAATAAGGAGATTTTGCGATATGTGTAATATACCAGTTTCATAACTCGGACAGTTTATAACCAAAGCCATAGACGGCTTTCAGTTCCACGGAAGCGCCAGCCTGCTTCAATTTCTTGCGCAGATTCTTTACTTGCGAGTAAATGAAATCCAAAGAATCGACCTGGTCTATATTATCACCCCATACCGACTCTGCAAGGCTCATTTTATTAATAACCCGATTGGGATTCACCACAAAGTAATACAGTAAATCGAACTCCTTACGGTTCAGTTGCAAAGGCGCACCGTCCACTTCCGCCTGCCGCTTGTCAGGATAGAGCAGCAAATTACCTACGGTGACCGTCACATCACCCTGCGTCTGACGGCGGCGGATCAAAGACTTTATGCGGGCATTCAGTTCTGCCAAGTGGAAAGGTTTCGTCAGATAATCATCGGCTCCGAGTTCCAGACCGTCCACCTTATCATCCAGCGAATCTTTGGCGGAGATGATAAGCACACTGTCCGTACGGCGCAAGCGCTTTAACTCACGCAACAAATCCAGACCGCTTCCGCCCGGCAGCATAATGTCCAGCAGGATGCAGTCGTAATCATAGTCGTTTATCTTATCCAATGCCGAAAAATAATCGGCAGCCGTTTCTACGACAAACTTCTCTTTCAGGAGCGAAGCGCGAATGGTTTCCCGCAAATCTTGCTCATCTTCTACAATCAGGATTTTCATGTCAGCAAAGGAACCTCACAAATCTGGAATCATTCTGGAATTACCCGAACATCAATTGGAAACAGTATCTTCCTCGTACACATCTTCCAACAGTTCTTCTTTCGCCATCGAGATTTTACCGTCGGCGGAAACCGTCAGTCGGAGAGGTACGTAGAGGTCTGTTTGCGGATAGCAGATGCTGGCAGCATAAATAATTCCCTGAGGGGTAGTTTTATCATAAACCAACCCTTCCAGAATAGCGTACTTCATAAATCCGGCATCCACCAGCGAGGCGAAACTCTCTTTCGTAAACACCCTGTCTACAATCTGCTTACCGCCACAGGTGATGCGCAGGGTAATGCTGTTATCAACGAACTTCTCGCCTTGTTCATTCTTCACAATGGGCAGGCTGTCATCCGGACGGCGCACCACAGACGAGCGATACTCCTTACCTTTATAAGTAATGGTCACTTTGGTATCGGAAACCTGCATACGCTGCGGAGCGGAAGTCACGGTGCTGTCCTGCATCAATACCTGCACATCGTCTCCGCCCTTTTGCCGGGATGTACAGGAAACGACTGACAACGCTACCACACAAGTCACTATATAAACAACGGTTTTCATTGATTCGTTTTTTAAATTGACAAGGGCAAAGGAACAAAAAGAGCGGGAGAAATACAAATGAAAGCTATTAAAAACAATAAGGATGCGTCAGAACTTCGGTAGACTTATCATTCTGACACATCCTTATTTAGATACAATCTTTTATAGGTTAAAGTGCTCCAGGTAACTTTAACATTTCCGAAGCTGCTAACAAAAATGCACCGACTCCGTATACATCTGTAGAATGACGGTTTGCTTGTTTCGGTGCATTACCTACAGGTTGTATATAACCTAGTTTACCGTGTTTATCAACATAAGAACAAAGAGTTACCCAAGCCCTTATAGCCGGTTCTTTGTATACACCCGATTCTAAAATACCATTACGCACTCCCCACGCCAGCCCATAACAGAAAAAGGCAGATGCACTATTCTCAGGTTGGAAATAAGTGTCCGGATCAAGCAAACTGGCATGCCACGACCCCTGTTCATCTTGTGTCTTAATAACGCTACCTGCAAGTTCTTTGTATAAATTGACAAAATAATCCCGCTTAGAATATGATCCCGGAAGTATATCCAATAATAAAGGAATAGCAGCAAATACCCAAGCATTACCTCTAGCCCAAAACTGTTTAGCTCCATTAGGCTCACGTAATATTTTCTTTGAACAATCCCGGTAATATAAACAAGCGTTTTGATCATAAAGAGAGTCTGTACATTCCTCAAACTCTTTTTGCATAAAAGTAACATATTTGGAATCATTCGTTATCTGAGAAAGTGCTGCATACACAGGAGGAGCCATAAAGAGCGCATCTGACCATGACCAACGTTCGTCTTTTCCCAATTTATCGGTTTTCATCAGAGGAGCACTAGAAGGATATCTCAGTACTGAATCCGCACGTGCTATCGTATGTTTCAATATATCTTTGTTTCCATATCTGCGTACCAACTCAATATAGGTCTGAGCTACACAGATATCATCCGCATGGTGAAGTCTATTATACACATTCCAATCATTCTTCTCTCCTTGTTCCCTCAAAAAACGGAAAAAATCTTCATTATTTGTTGTAGAAGCCCATTCTGCCAATCCCCTATACCAAGCTGCATTTGTCCAATCAAGGTCATGATGGTTAACCTCAGGCTGATGCTGGATTTGCCACCATGCCACCCTATCAGCGATAGAATGTATAAAAGATTTATCCATAGCTCGTTCCGGTATCAATCTAACTACCAATTCTTGCTTAACATTGGGAGCAATATCAGCTTTATACCCTATAATTGTTATCCCCGGATTGGATTCGTCATAATCTGTATTAGAAATTGCCGATGTAGAAAATGCTGTTACATTCTGCGGAAGTTCTATGAATAAAACTTTACCTTTCTGTCGGAGAATAAAGCCATCAGCCGTTTGTTCAACCGCAGCGGGTGTCAACATTCTCCAAGTTATTTGAGATGTCTGAGATCTATTCCAGATTTTATCTTCTATCACCACCTCTGAATCTCTATTCAATATGATATGCCGTTCCGCCTTATCAATATTATTATACAAAGTAGTTAGGTCAAATGTAGCTTCTTTGCACGCTTGAGTATCACAAAAGTTCAACAACTGTCCTCTACCCTTAGTATTGAAAGCCTCATCGTTAATACTAAACACATTATGCGCAAAGTTATTATACCGAAATACACTCCACCGTTGACTATGGGCACTATTATCCCATAGAGTAATACCTTTTGATTCTAATGAATTATAATCCTGTGGTCCTAAGTCAACAGCCCACCTTACTCCGAACGCATCCATAACAAATGTACCAGCATCCAAATGAGTATGACTATTATCAGACGCTGTTCCGCCCTTAATACCCACATAAACAGCAGTATTATCTTCCCATGAATTTCTCATCAAACAAACTGGTGTTTCATTTCGGGCAGCAAACATTTTTTCCTCCGGTACTGGCAAGCTCGCTAACTTTATCCCCTTACCTAATATAAAGATAGAAGGTAACATACGCCAATATTCATCATAATTATAATTCTCTGTTTCCTGCAAAAGTTTACATTCATATCTCAGCAATGCCGGATTCTGAGTTTTTTGGGCAAACCAAAAAAGTGAAGTATTCAACCGAATTCTACCACCTGAATCACCAAAATTAAACGGAAGTAATGTAGGACCTACCATATGCAGAATATAGCTGCCACTCTCTACGAATCCTGGGATCTCGGACAGTCCGAAGTCATTACCATACAAGGATTCTAATGCAGCAAGTAACATCACATTATAAGTTGTTCCATAGTGCCAATAACCATATCCTTCCGGATATGCACCATCCGGGCCATAATTCAACATTGGTACACGAACTTGAGTAATTGAACGTTCTATAACCTTTCGACACAACTGCTTGTCGGTTTCCATAAGAGCAATCGCACCATATGCCATAGCAGTATTACATACTTGATTCCAGTTATTCGTTTTGTTTAAAAAGCCGTTATAACGCTTATCAAAAGAGGGACGCAAACCTTTATCAAGTATAGAAATACGTATTTTTTCACGATTTTCAGGATTTAGTACATTATATAGCCAATCATACCCAATAGACATTGCCATGGTCATTTCAGCCACATCTAAAAAATGATCCGGATTCCAACTATCATATTGAGCAATATGTAACATCTCCCTTTCTGCTCTTTCTGCATATTTTGCATCACCGGTTGTACGATAAGCATAAGCCAACATGAATATCCGATAAAGTGCCTCACGCGAAGTTCCCAACATACGTTTACCTATTTTCACTTTTTCCAACGGAGAAAGTGGCAGTAAACAATCACAGGCTTGTAATGTACGTTGTTGAAACAAATTCCAGATTGAATCATTTTGAATAAACTGTATCAACCCTTGCTCCTCCCCACCACGTAACAAAAGCCGCGGATGTTCGGATAGTTGCTCCGGTATAGTAATGTTTCCTGCAAACAAAGGGATAACGATTACAACCAGAAAAAAAGAAAACAGTATTTTTTTCATAATCGTATATATAAAAATAGTAAAGCTGTGAACTGTCAAGATGTACAATTCACAGCTTTACTTACAAATTAGAACTTATATGTAAAACCGCAACGACCACTAGCACCATAATATTTAAGATTATAAACTCTATCCTTATTTCCAAAATAAGAATAAGATTGGCTATTCAATACATTGACAGCTTCCAGCCAGAAACTCAATCCCTTTACAATCTGTACAGAGCCATTTACATCCATTTGCCAGCGTCCGTCATTCCAAATGTCACGTTCCGCATTAGACCCTAAAGACATAATATACGAACCAATATAGTTCATTGAAGCCTGAAGCGTAAAACGTTTAGTAGAATAAGCTAAAGCAAAATTAGCCGTATGTTTAGCCTGTCCCGGCAAGCGCAGTGAACCACGATCTTGGTCAGTTACCGCTTTTGAATGAATAAAGGTATAATTACTTGTAAACATGAGATTCTTTAAAAACCCTGGTAAGAACGTTAAATTAGTATTCAATGTAATTTCAGCTCCATATACTTTGGCTGCATCACCATTCCTACTTTGAAATACTCTCCAGCCATCATACTGGTTACCAGCATCATGCAAAATATCTTCACTTAAATATTGAAAATTGGCAATATGTTTATAGAACAAACCTCCAGATATAAGCCCTACATTTGATAAGTATTGTTCAAATAATAAATCCAAATTATGTGCATAAGCAGGTTTCAAATCCGGATTACCAATAGTAACCTGTTCCAAGTCCTGTACTACATCCTGTTTTGGAACAAGTTCTGAAATATTCGGTCTTGAATATCCAGTAGTCCATGCCAAACGGAAAATAGTTTTATCTGTCAAATCATACTTGAATTGTACATTCGGAAGGAACTTTATATAATTTAATGAAGCTTGAACCGGAGTTTTTGTATAATCATTAAATAATGTTTCATCCCCTCCCTGAATTGGAGCATCAGGATTAACAAAACGTTCTATCTGATTTGCCTTATATTTCACACGTGTCTGCTCTATACGCAAACCTGTCAAAAACATCAACTTATCAAGTTGAATTTTATTCATCATATATCCTGCAAACACACGTTCATCCGCATCATAGAAGAAAGCATCACGTGCTGTATTTGCTGTATACTCATTAACGGTGATGTCATTACTGTTTGCTTTATCGTTCATATACGCATGGATTTTATTGATATCAGGAGCCGGCCCAAGTTTCAAATGATTATTAAGAAACTTATCTCCTAAATTATCAGACCTTATTAAATTGGTTAAGTTATTGGCATCACTGGCTGTAACTGCATAATTCAGCGTGTTTTCAGGAACATATCCCTTATTCTTCATAAATTTACCTTTTACTCCAAAAGAAAACGTAGAAGCATAATCTTTTATAAAATAATTCTTATTCGCATTCATACGAAAGGTAAAGTTTTCACCGCGTACTTCATTATTCCAATCTTGTATATCATACAAATTATATCTGGAAACTGCATCCGGCGCTTCTGTACCCATTTTGCCAAATGGCTCGAACATATAATCATAATGCAAGTATTTATTTATACTCGGAAGTGTACCTATAATAGCATCTGCAGGAATAGTGACACCATTCACTTTTTTCCCAGCTCTCCAGTCAGGAGTTTGAAAACCTAACATTTCACTTCTATAACTACTAGAAGATTTTGAATAAAATAATCCACCGTCAATTTTCCATGTACCAATAGTAGATTCACCATCCAAATTAATATTTATATTTTTTACAACTTGCTTAGATGATGTCGCTTGAGAGATATTACGCATACGGGCAGAACCAATACTACCATCTTCCATTAAATAAAACTTGCCACTATTATCACGAAAACGAAATCTGTTACGATATCTGTCACCTTCTTCCGTAAACTGATTATACATAGTACTCAAAACAAATTTGGTATTCTGAGTAGGCGTCCAGTCTAAAGCGACAGAACCACCATGACGGGTAATTGTCCTTTCTTGATATCTGTAACGAAAATCAGTCGGCATATAAGCCATTTCATCCACAACATCACCTGTTTTATGATCAACTAACTTATAAGAATCCCATGCTTCAGCCTCCAATCCATCATAAGCTTTATGATTAACAAGATAACTATAACTTGCACGAACTCCAAATACCCCATTATCATTTCTTCTAGTCTTAAAAAAACGCTGCGCATAAGAAGCTTTCACGTTATAATCCATCTGTTCACGAATAAAAGTATAACCAGTTCCTAAATCAACAGAAAATTTAGGTTTCAAAGAGCGAGCCGTACCGGTACGCATATTTATTACACCCGCTATGGCATCACCGTCATTGGAAGGCAGTAAGGTCTTCTGCACCTCCATAGAAGATAATATATCAGAAGGTATTATATCTAACGACTCATTGCGTTTACCTCCTTCCTGGCTACTCATAATCTGCTCACCGTTAATATTAATATTAGTAAAATTAGCAGGAGTACCACGTAGTTGAACTTCTTTTCCGTCAGACGTCACACCACTAAGCCGACGTAATGCATCCGATACATTTAAATCAGGGAAACGCCCCATCTGATCTCCCGAAAGAACCTGCATCATATTATCGGCAACCTTCTGCTGATTTAAAGCACGTTGCTGGCCATCAACGACAGCTGAAATCACAACATCTCCCAAAGCTATAGCAGACTGTTTTAACACAAAGTTTGCAGTAACCGTACTATTAGATTTTATAGTAAACATTTTTGTTACAGGCTCATACCCCAAATAGTTCACTACAATTTCACACGTTCCAACTGGAATGCCAGACAAAGTATACGCACCGTTCAAATCTGTAGCAGTTCCTAACGTCGTACCTTTCACAACAACAGCAGCTCCCGGAAGAGTTTCCCCCATATCATCTTTTACTACACCGCTAAGGTTTCCCTTACTTTGGGCATAACCGGATATTGCCGGAATAATCACAGCTACAATCCACAACAAAGTTTTCAAAATGTTCTTCATAATAATGTAATAATTAAATGGTTTATATCAATTTTGCCGCTTCTTTATCTAAAAACAAGGTTGCAGCAGGATGCATCCGTAAAACAGAAGCCGGACAAGCTTCTGAAATCGGCCCATAGAGTGTCTGACTAACTGCCTGCGCTTTTCGAACTGTAGGCACAATACAAACAACCTTTTTACAAGACATCAATGCAGGAATCGTAAGTGTCAGTGCCGTTTCCGGGACATCACCCAATACAGCAAATTCTCCATCATTGACCTGCTGACGACGACATACCTCATCTAAAGAAGTTTGGCGCACCCATGCCTTTTCATCAAATCTGGCTTCATGCGGATCATTAAAAGCAATATGCCCGTTCTCTCCGATCCCCATACTGACAATATCCAATGGTGCCTGCCTCAACAATTCTTCATATCGTTTGCATTCGGCAGTAATATCAATGGCATCAGACTGTATATAATTAACTTCACGAAAAGGCCTTCTGGAGAATATTGCCTCTCTCAAAAAATTACCAAAGTTTTGAGAAGCTTCCTTTCCCAATCCCATGTATTCGTCCATATGAAATCCTACAATACGAGTAAAATCTATTTCAGTATCATCTGCCAATGCTTTCAAAAAATCATCTTGTGAATGAGCCGCGGCAAAAATAGCCCTAACAGCTTCTTGGCCAATCATAAGCTCTTGGACATGTTTTTTATAAAGTTCATAGGCAGCTATCCCCATATCTTGCCGCGAATTATACACTTGCACAGTCAGTGTATCTATTTTCAGTGTTTTAATTGGAACTATCATTTGGTTTTGTATCATTTATTAAACTTCAAATTATAATAAGCTGCCAGAAAACGTAATCCGAAAGATGTACCTACATCTCTTTGAGTAAGCCATATTTGCCCCTTTTTCATACGCATACGAGTATTTATTACCCCACCACGTAAATTTGGATCAGGATGATTGGCAGCATAACGATTCTTAATAATCCAACGCAGACTACGTTCGTAATTAGGAATAAATTCATCATAACCGTAACCGGCCAGCCTAATCCAAAGAATACCTGCAAAAGCAACAGCTGAACCACAAACAGACCCCTTATCAGAAGGTTTTCCATCCGTGTAATTGTCATAGAATATAGTTCCGTCTCCTTTTTGTGCCTTCGCATACGTCCGGGCTGTTTTAGCTGCAGCTTCTAAATATTTTCTATCTTTTGTCATCTCATAGGCTTCAAGAAGAGACTCAGCATACCAAAGATTGAACCGGGGATGGAAAGAAGAGACTTCACGATGATTAGGCATATAACGCATCCAGATACCGTCTTTATCCTGCTTATCTATCAAAGAGTTACAAAGCAATAAATGAGCATCCTTAAAGCGTTTGTCTTTTGTAAATTCATAAGCGTCTTTGAAAGGTGAGCCTTCTGTGTTCGGACGAGAAACATCATCCAATACTTGTTGTTTTTTATCTTTATAAAAAGGACTCACTTTCTGAATCTCGCCGGTTTTCAAATCTGCTAAATCATAACAAACCCCTTCTTCCGGATAATACATATGCTCCAGCATCCAACCAAGTGCATTACTGGCAACTTGTGCATATTTTTTATCACCGGTAACCCGCGACAACTCAAAAATTCCATGTGTACCATCAGTAACGGTTGCAAAAACTATTTTATCATTACCAATATCGTCGCCATGTGTAGCTCCTACCATTCCTTTTAATGCCGGATTATCCTTAATTTCCAGTCCAACCCACCAATCACCGGCTTTACGTGCCGCGGCAAGTGCTTGAGGAGATTTAGTAATTTCATAAGCATCCAGCAGGCCGAGAATAAGTTGTCCTGTATGCCACGGTTCTTCATAAGGATACCACTTTCCTTGCACCATGTTGTAATCACAACGCGACTTTCCACTTTCATCTAGCAAAACACTTGTTGCATAAGTGGTACAGCCCTCGATTGCTTCCAGAATCTCTGTTCTCCCCGGAAGAGAAGATTGCGCTTTCACCGTACCGGCTAATAATAAAGCCGATAATAAAATAATGTGTGTTTTCATACTGTTTGTTTTTTATTATTCTTAATTTAGAGATAATATTTTTGTTTATGAGATTTTACTATTCTACCATCAACACGAAATGAGAATTTCCAGTCATTAACCAATTGGCGTGACTTAATTAGAATTCTGTTACTTCCGGCTTTCAGATGAAGAGATAATTTGTATTTATCAGCCACAAACTCATTCTCTTTTGCCGTACGCCCGGCTATCTGCCCATTACAATAAATGAGATTTTCACCGCTACCGCCATATAATATTTCCACAGTCTGTTCTTTATCTGAATAGAGCATGGCTGTAGCATACGCCACCCCACTATTTACAGAATGGAACATTTCATTAAAATCCATAATAAAGCCATTATTCGACACGCAACGAGCCCACCTATATTCACATCCGCCCATATCAAGACGTTCGCCAGGTAATGGAGCTATATTTAGCTCGCCTCCAACTGTTGCTAAATAATCAGTATTAATATCCCCGTTTAGAAAAGTACCACAAAATAACCAGCAAGAGAAATAGTTACTATTGACATTACGTACATCCAATCCCGCCGCCATTATATCATCCGGCTGCTTTCCACTATCAATAAAGTCTATAGCCCGAAGCAAATCCGACTGCACACGATGTATCTGCTCTAATTTCTCCCGGTACAGTTTCAAACCCTCATCAAGAAAATATGACTGGTTTTCGTAAATCCAAAGTTCTGTATATTGTTGCTTAAGCGCTAAAACCTGAACCTCTAAAGGATTAATTTCTTTCAATGCCATTATCAAAGACTTTCGAGCTCGTTCGGGAGATTCAGTATATTCCTGTAAACTTCTCCGATACCAATCCGCCATTTTAAACATTCTTTCCCGTGCATCAACTATAAACTCATATTGTGCTACTGTATATTTCAAAGTCTTCTCATCAACATACTCTTTTCGCAGGCCAACCGTATCTAACAATCTTTTAACAGAGGTAAGAATTTCCCGCGCAATATTCAATTCTTCTTTGTTAATATTCAAAGCATTATTTATTTCCGGAGTAAATCGTTCATAAAAAATACGGTCGTTCATTTCATAAGTCATACCCAATTTTGCAAACTTCATCAATTCATTTAAAGTTTGAGTAAATCTTGTATCTTTACTACCTAAACGTACCATACAATATCTTTCCTCAAAACCATCTACGTCAATACTTCGTGAAGCATTCCAACTATATTCGGAAGCTAATGCTACACCATACATTATGGAAGCAAAACTGTGAAATGCCGAATCGTCCCACGATGTATATAACACACCTTTCGCCCCGGCTCTGTAACCGTCTGTAATAAATTGCATATTCTCCCTGGTCATATTCAGATCAGGGAACAGCCTATTTGAATTCAAAATACCAGGACAAACCACATAATTGCTGTTATTCTCCTTGAAAGGATTTATCCATGCATCATAATTTGTACCACTATAGTTCCAACTTAAATAAGTAATATCTTTTGGCAATTCGGATAACAGATGCGGATACTTCATAATAATATCTCCCCACATCATTACTTTTTTATTCTTTGCTTTCAGAATGCCATACAAAAAACGAATATGGTCTGCATAAAATTTATCCGGTCCCACCCTATGCACATATTCTTTGGACTTACCATTCTCCAAATCCCATGTTTCATCACAGTTAATATTAAAATAATCTGAAGAAAAAACATCTGCCAGCTCTTCAAGAACTGTTTTCAAGAACGATTGTGCCTGTGGATTCAGTGGAGCAATCATAGAGGAAGTATCACCCAATGATGCGTATTTTTCCAAAGACAGTATTTTCTCAAAATGCCCGAAACATTGGAAACTCCCGATTATTTCCATTTGATATTTCCGGGCATAACTACAAATCTCCCTTACGTCTTTCATTGTCAACTTACCGTTCTCCGGTGCAAAATCGGGATAGGAAAACGGTTGTATGACATGCTCTATATAGAATGTGAATGCGTTATATTTTAACTCCGATAAATCTCTTATTTGTTTCTTTATATAAGCAATATTAGAAATTGGTCCTCTGCTTATATCATCAAAAAATATTCTTTGGGAATAGTCCGGCCAATCTACCAAAGTAACCGATGGCGCATAACCGCCCCGTACTAATTGCTTTGCTGATTGAATACCATACAACAGACCCTCAGGGCTCTTCGAAACAACATGAATGCATGAGTCCGATTTAGAAAGCAAATAGCCTTCCGTACCAATACTGTCTATGTAATGTTCATTCAACGAATGCTTTCTACAAAAAGCTTTCAAGATTTTCTTTGAAGAACTTTGTTCCCCTATTATTTTTAATCTATCGGAGCAATTTTTCCGAAGTAATTCATTAAATTCTTCCTGCACGCAACTGTAAAGTTCCGAATTTGTATTTCGCCATATGAAGTCAATATCACCATATACTCTTTCTCCCTTATTTTCTCCATCAATAGTAGAGATAACTTTAGGCGACGGCAATATAGGTAGACCGGCTGCATATCCCATGCAAGTCAGGTTTATTATCGCAATCAGGCACAAGAAGAATGTCTTTCTCATATATAATCTTTTTAATACCTATTATTTTATTATTATTTTTTTTCCACCTTTTTCTCCGTAAGTCATTATCTGCTGTATATCCGCATTGTCTACATCTTCACAAATTATAGTTGGTCTCCCATCCTCTTTCAATAGTTCAAAAGAAAGGCCGTATAACTGTATATTCTTGGCATGCCGCACATACATCCCATATGCAGGCAGTATACCAAACATGGTAGACTCCGGATAAAGGGTTTCAAGTTCCTCAACTTTTTTATCTGCAAGCTCACCTGATTCACCACCTGTACAAACAAAACGGCTATTGCAGATAGTGAGTCCTTCGATTTTTCCTTCCGGTATTCCCATAATCGAACATCCTATCGGAGTAGTTGCTACAGCAGTTATATTGGAGATTATGATATTCTTCATTGTACCTATAAAAGGGGTAGGCGCCTCAGCATAATGCTTACGTGCACGATTACCCAAACGAAGGAACAAAGGAACCCGTTGACCGTCAATGACAATATTCTGAATAGTGATATTCTCCATAGTCCCACCGTCAACAATTTCAAGCGATATTCCCGAAATACCTTCCGCTGTCCCAGAATTCACTTTAGGAGCCGATGACCTGCGGATTACGCAATTACTGATAACCACATTCTTAAATCCGGCAGTCGTTTCTGTCCCGAATTTCAGAGCATTACAATGGCTGCTCAATAAACAATCCGAAACGGTAATATTCTCACTCATCCTGTCGCAAGTACTTTTGAAAGTGATTCCATCATCATCCGAATCTCCTATTACGCGAGTGATAATCACATCTTTACAACCATCAATATCCATCATATCATTATTTAAATTGGAATGATTGAAAATCCTCACACCATCAATCTTCAACTGTTCGCAACGGATATAGGACTGCATCCACATAGCAGAATTCCGGAGCTCCACTCCTGTTATATTAATATTCCTACTATTCGCAAACCACAAAAGATAAGGACGGTCTTTATATTTATCCGGTTTCTTTTTGGATCGCACCGGAAATGAACCGCCACGTCCATCAATCGTACCATCTCCTTCTATTGTTACATTCTCTATATCATGCGCAATTATCAAAGATTGATACGTCCATGTATCTCCCCAAAAGCGGAAATCAACTGTTTTTTTCGGATAATCTTTCAAATCTGTAGAGCCCAATAAATGTGCCCCCTTTTCTAAACAAAGAGTTACATTACTCTTCAAAAACAGAGTACCTGTTATAAACTCACCTTGCGGAATAATCACCCTTCCACCTTTTTCCGCACATAAATCTATAACATGTTGGATTGCTTTCGTATTAACCGTTTTTCCATCTCCTCGTGCTCCGAAGTCAGACACCGAATAATCCGTTGCGGAAACATTTACTGCAAATAATCCTATAACCAACAAACATTTAATAAATTTCATAAGCAACTATTTTTTCTTCTAAAAAACGGGCTGTCTGTAAATAAGCCTCATCAATATTGGTAACATGGCTTTCATCGCCACCCACATCAATTGAAAGTTCACCTGAGAAACCGATTTGTTTCAAAGTCCCGAAAAACAAATCCCAGTCTATCGTTCCATTTCCTGTAGCCTGATGTTCTATGCGCTGTCCGTAGCTATCTGAGATATGTATATAATCTAAATCATTGCCCAGTTTGAGTAAACCTAAAGACAGATTTTCATGCATATAATATAGATTCGATGTATCAAAATTGAATTTCAGATTTTCCCACCCTAATTCTTCTTTCAATAATAGATAGCCGTTTGTTGTATCCGTCAAAGAACCTACACAGGGATGCATATAATAATTCAGCCCATAATCTGCTGCAAATTTGCAAGCCGTATCCATCCGAGACAGCAAAGCATTCCAATATACTTTCCACGATAATTCCTGCGGTAAGCACACATTACGAAGTACATCCGGTGAATAATGTCGATGAATAGGCATATCTGCCGGAAATTCATAAGGAACAAGCGGACCATTATCCAATACCCCTTTGGCGCCCAAATAAGCTCCGAGCTCACAACCTATTTTAAATAAGTCCAAATTCTTTTGCGCTATTTCTCCATGAGGAGAAGCTATTCCGGGCAGTACGGTACAGAATACAGGTAATACTACACCCCGATCTTCCAATGCCTGCTTTATCTCCTTTCGATATTTGTAAACAGTTTTTAGATGCGCTTCCCCTATTCCTTCCAGTTCGATAGACTGAAAACCGAGATCGGCCATCTCATGTACATACGTAACCATATGTTCCGCATCAGGCGGATAGCCGTATCTTGTAATACTATAAAGAAATGCACAAGTTATGTGTCTGTCAAAAACGTTTCTCATGTTTGTATTATATTTAATAATTAATAATTCCCAAAATTGCCACAACGGCCACAATAAGCGCAAACAACAAAGTTATGCCGTACAAAATATTGTCTTTTATTGTGGCTTTATACTTGCCCATTAAATGTTTCTTATTCAGCAGAATAATCATCAATGCAATGACAAGAGGAGTAGATATAATCGCCAATGATTGGGAGAAGATCATCACAAAAACCGGGCTGCCGCCAAAAACAGGTACCACCAGCCCACATAAAGTGGTTACCAATGCCATAATTCTAGCCCAACGCTTAGTTAAATCCCTATCTATACCTAAGAAGTCACTGATAAGCCACGGCCCTAATACGATAATAGGGAATAAAGAAGAAACACCTGCACATACAATTCCCGCCACAAACATCGATACCGCCAACTGCCCGGCCAATGGTTCCATTAATTTCACCATATCTATTGCGTTATCCACAGTAAGTCCCTTCGTAAACATTGTTCCGGCAGCACACGCCATTACAGCGAAACTCAATAGAAACATAATACTTACTGACACAGCCGCATCACGTTTCTGTAACTTCATATCTTCTATATGCCAGCCTTTTTCACTAATCAAAATAGAACGAACCACATAAAGAACACCACCCATAGTAGTACCCACCATTCCTGCTACAATTAAAAAAGCATTCGGGTGATTGGGAAGAGTAGGAACAAGCCCTTTTAATATGCTGGCCGGCTCCGGCATTACAATAAACATGGTAGCCAAAAAACAAATTCCCATAACAAACACAAACAGGCTAAGTATTTTCTCAAAGAAGGCCTGTTTGCCTTGCCAGAATATATAGTATAATAGTACACTGATAACTCCTGCCACTACTATCATATTGAATCCTTCGCCATCAGAAGTAATAGGACGCGACCACTCTTGTATCACCTGCGCCACTACTCCCATAACTCCCATACACGATACTATTTCACTTATTAATAAAGAAAGCAAAATAAAGATAGTAACCCCTCTACCAAAGTTATTCTTAAAGCCAAATAACGATGTTTTTCCCGTAACTATGGTATAGCGCGAAAATGCGATTATTAAAATATACGTAAACAAACAAGAAAGAGCTAATGCCCATGTCAACGTCATTCCATAACTTGCACCGGCAGAAGCCATCGTCGTAATACTACCTGTTCCGATATTATATCCTACAAGAAATATACCCGGTGCAATAGTCGCCCAAAATAATGCTATTTTTTTTATTATGTTTTTCATATTTACACTGTTTATTTTCTAATCCGTGTTATTGTGTATTTTAATATTTTTCTTTCCTATAGTATAGATTATTTTCACTAATAGAAATACTCCTCTGTTTCTTCAATACAAATATCCTACTTCTTTTGATATTAATTACGAGTTATACAGTGTTATAAAACATCTTTTCGACCATATAGAAAAAAGCAGTGTGTTTTTATCCGTGTAACCGTGTAAAAAGATATTTTCCTATCTAGCACTAATTATTTATCCGTGTATTCAACATACATATTATTTCTTTTAGTATATTTGCACGGGATAAATAAATAAAATAGAACAGAACTACGATGGGAGAAAAAGTTAAATATAGAATCTGCGATATTGCAGCGATTGCAGGCGTATCATCAGGGACAGTAGATCGCGTACTTCACAATAGAGGAGATGTATCACCGGAAAGTCGTAAAAAAGTGGAAGATGTTTTACAACAAATAAATTATGTATGTAAAGTTCATTCTATCACTCCTAAAAACGAACGTCAAATACGTTTATTGGTTATATTTCCCCAACATGCTCCCGGAGAATACTGGGAACAAATAGAAACCGGTATCGAAAAAGCATTGAGCCATTTTGCCAACACAAAACTGAAGATTCGTTACCTATACTATGATCAGTTTGATGTTTTCTCATGTCAAAAGGTATTTAAGGAAGCACTTGCCTTAAGAAAAGATGCGGTAATTATAGGTCCGGCATTTTATGATGAGACCGTATTATTCGCCAATCAGCTTTATATGAAAGACATTCCATATGTATTTGTAGATACTCCGGTAAACAATACAGAACCGTTAGCGATTTTTGCCCCTCATGCCTTTCAAGCAGGTAAAGCACAGGCTAAGCTACTTACATCTGTCATGGAGCCAGGTAAAGAAATCGCTTTATTTCAAGCCAAACGAATAGGAGATGAAACATCTATCCAATCTGTTGTATGCCAACACGGTTTTTTCTCTTATTTAAAAGAAAATTCACTAAATATAAATATAGTATATGCGCAATACAATCGAACCGATGCAAAGCAAAATGAAGAAACGCTAACTAATTTTTTCCGTGCCCACCCTAATATCGGTGGGGCTGTAGTATTCAACACTTGTGCATATATCATATCTGATTTCATGAAACGCAATAATATCAAGAACGTCAAATTGATAGGATTTGATATAAATACCCGGAATGTCAATGCTTTGAAAGAAGGGTATATCTCGTACCTAATGGCAGAACGTCCGGAATACCAAGGATATATGGCCGTCAAAGCCGTCTTGGAGTATTTAATCTACAACAAGAAACCTGAAGTCTATAATTATACACCTATCGATATTATAATAAATGAAACAGTAGACTTTTATACTACTACCAACTTTGCATTTGCTCTATAATGAAATATATCATAAAAAAACGGAAAGCTTTAAGGGTTTTCCGTTTTTTTATGGACTGGCAGCCCGTTAATTAAGGCTCATCCAAATAGTGAACGATAATCCCGACTTGTCTCGGCATAAAAGTCCGTACTCTTACATGATATCCCGTAAGAAGCAGCTCCGCATACAATTCGCGATTGCGTTTAATCCAGCGTGTCAGTGTACGAATGGCACAGCGTGCCGTAGCATTGGGGCAATACAAACATGCTAATTCTTTTTTCGTATACGTCCTGATACGAAAATCATTTTCATTTTCCATAGTTTTTTGCAGGTTTATCATTATGTGCCGTTTTTTATTATTGATGTAAAGATACAACATTCGAAAGGCAAAGTCAAGTAATCAGAGGAAAGATATGAACCCTTATAAAAGAAGTTCATATCTCCCTCATCTACATCCACTTAGTTTAAACAGATGGAAAGCATATTACCCCAGCGGGTTTTCCTCTTCTCCATTGCCACCGGCATCAGGATTAGAACCGCCTCCCGAAGTTGTTTCCGAGTTTTCCCAATTAGCTCTCGTCACGCTGGCACGTGTCAGCATCTCTTTAAAATACTGCCCCGGAGTAAAAATTATCTTTCGGCGATAAACCGTATCCGACTTCACATCTTCCTGCTTATCCTGACTTTTCGCGTTAATACCCGGACGAAAACAGCCAAAATCACCTAACTGCACAGAAAAGCCCTTGTTTATGTTTATATTCAATGTGTCTATCAACCCATCCAATACCATCTTCACCACACCACGCGGAGCCATGCCTACCTTAGTGACTTCATCGCATAAATCTCCAAACTGTATTATACCCAGCGTCTTCATTTGCGCCACATACTTTTCCGTTTTTGTCTTATCAAAACCGAACACTCTCTTCTTCACTTCATAATTAAATGCCATAATTCTTTTAATTTTAAATGATTAATAAATTTGTTTTCGGCCTTGTTCACTCGTCAGTTTGCAAAACCTGTTTCTCTGTGATCACGATACAAAGATACAACAAGCGCAAACCGGCATGGTGCTTTAACTGTCGTTTCAGTAAGTTTCAGTAAGGATAAAGAAGGATTAATAAGGATAAGTAAGTCTCTGATAAATAAAAAGATATAAATCAATAAAAAATATTTCACTTTTTTCCCGCATACACCACATTCCTGCCCATTCCGTATCTGAACAATACCCCGTTTTCTATGAACAGATTCAAATCGTTAATGGCTTGTTTGTAGCTACGTCCCGTCAGGCGGGCATATTGGGCACGGTTGATACAAGGGTTCCGCTGTAAGTATTCGTCCAGTAATTGAAAACGGCGCTCCATAGATAAAAAGGTATCCGAGGAAGCCGATTCCACAGGTCGCGGCTTACGTTCAAGCTTCATCTTACCGCCTAATTCCTCATAGAACCGCTTTCCCAAACGAAAATTCAGTCCGCGCAAAGCCACGGACGCGGCACGCACTTTATCTTTCTCCATTGCACGGCGTTGGCAGCTCAGTGAAGGAGTAAAATAGCCAAGTTCTCCCAACTCTACCGTCCAACCGTTAGCCAGGCAATCGCGCAACTCGTCCATAAAAGCCGCCATTGTCCCCTCAAGCACACTTCGGCTGATACCCGTGAAAAGATGTACGCGGTCTATAAACTCTTTTTTATCAATTGTCCCTTTAGGCACAAAGCGGGCATAAAGAGGCTGTTGTTCTCCGGTCCGACCAATATCCGGCTTTTCAAAAAGGTCATAATAAGCACTCATATTCTTTGATATTAAGCTTCACCATAGTCATACCCGGCATCCTTTCTCACGGTGACAAAGAGAGAAAACCATCCCAATACTAAATCGTTCCACCACGGAGTAAATTTCGTTCCATCATGGTGGAACACAACTTTCTCCATGGCGGAACGAAATTTACTCCGTGGTGGAACGATTTGCTATTAGGAAGTAAAGGTACTACTCTTCCATAGGAAAAGCAATAAAATCACAAAGAAAATGTATCCGATTATCACAGCGCCTTCCAGAACTTCCGGAAGTCCTGATACCGTCCATAACACACCAACTGGTCTCCTGCCTGTATCTGGTCGTTATCCGGCAACTCGTTTACAACATCATGCTCTATGAAAGAGATGCCCAGACAGTTTTTCAACGTTTCGGCACGTTTCAGCGCAAGCAGCTTCAAGCCGAATTCATTATCGAGCTTCAATTCATTGGCACCATAGCCGATGAATCTTTCGGGCACAGTGAACTTCATTACATAATAGTTGGAATCTACACGGAAAGTTTCAATATCCGCGCCAAATTCCAACAGATGAACCAGACCGCGAGCCGCATCTTCTTCGGGAGTAAGAATACGTTCCAACCCGAAAGCTTCAAGCACCGAACGATGAACCCCGTCGATAGCCCTGGCATAAATGCGTTTCACCTTTTTCTGCTTCAACAACGCCACCACGCGGATAGACGCGCCAAAATTCTCACCGATGGCCACAATCACGACATCGACGCTGTTCAGCGGAAGTACGGACAAAGCCTGTTCGTCAGTCGCATCAATCACAAATGCGGTTGCTATCTTGTCCTTTAAGCTATCCACACGACCGGCACTGATATCCGCACCTATCACTTCATGCCCCAAAGCAGAAAGTTCCTCGGCAAGCACATGGCCGTAATTTCCCAAACCGATAATAATATACTTCATATAAGTCATTAATTAATAATAATCTGTCCACTCGGATACTGATACTTCGTATTTTTTTTCTGCTTGATGATACCAAGCATCAACGTTATCAGCCCTACACGCCCGACAAACATCAAAAGCGCAACCAACAGTTTACTGTCACTGCCCAGCAGAGGCGTGGCGTTTAAACTGGAACCGACCGTACTGATGGCCGAAACACATTCAAAGGTAACCGTGAGCAAAGACAGGTTCGGCTCCAATATGCTGATAATAAATATAAATACAAACAATACTCCGAACGACATCACCACCGTAGCATTAGAACGGCGGATGGAGTCGTAAGACAATTCGCGTCCAAACACCTCTACCCGCTCCGTGCCGCGCAATACAGCCACAAGATTCAATACCACGACAGCAAAAGCATTCACCTTGATACCGCCTGCAGTAGACTGCGAACCGCCTCCAATCCACATAAGAATAAGGTAAATCAATAAGGTCTGCACGCTCAAACCGGCTAAATCCACGCTGGAGAAGCCGGCCGTACGGGGACAAGACGCATTGAAGAACGCCTGCGTCCACTTATCGGCAACCGACATACCCGCAAAAGACGCATTCCACTCAAAAAGAGCGATACCGGCCGTACCGACCACCAGCAACAGGAAGGTAACAATCAGCACGATACGCGTATTCAGATTGTAGAGGTGGTAAAAACGGCGGCCGTCCCACTCCCACGTACGCAGAAATCTCCAGAAACGGCGTATATGGTAAAGGATGATATCCTTGAAATTCACCAATATCGGAAAACCGATACCGCCAAGAATAATCAATAAAGAGATGTATATATAGAACGGATTATGGCCTGACATCAGCAGCGGATTGCCCAAATTGCCCGGTAATGTGGAAAAACCGGCGTTACAGAACGCCGATATGGAGTGGAAAGCCGAGAAAGCCAATTCCTCGTGTATATCCATCCCCATCGTGCCGTGAATATCGCTCCAAATAGCGAGCATGCCCGCCCCCTCTATCGCCAATGTAAAGCCGAGGATATAGACCAGTGTGGACAACAATGAATTCAATGAATTGGAACTGACCATATCACGCACCACCAACTGATTGTACAGCGAAGTATTCCCCATAAAGAACATTGCAAAGAAGCTCGTCAGCGTCATTACTCCCAAACCGCCAATCTGAATCAGCAGGATGATGATTACAAAGCCCGTCGTCGTAAAGGTGGATGCCACATCCACCGAGGTAAGCCCCGTCACACACACCGCACTGGTGGAAATAAACAGCGAATCCACCCACGAGATACCCGCCACCGTAGAACGGGGGAGCATCAGCAATCCCGTCCCGATGAGTATGATAATGAGAAAACTGACTGCCAGAATAAGCGAAGGGTTTGTCCGTCGTCCCAGCAAGCGTACCAAGCCATAAGACAGATTCAGGAAAGAAAGCATCAGCAGCAACGCGAGATGATACATCCTGCCGTTCAGAAAATCCCAGACAGCCTGTATGGCCCCTTCCACCTCCGGACGATGAAACACAACCGGAACCAGCGTCAGATAAAGCAGGAAAGTCAATATCCACGTCAGCTTGCTAAAGGTCTGCCTCGTATCTTTATATTCCAATGCGATACGCAAGGATATATCGCTCAGAAAGACAATCCACACTCCATGATACAGACGTTGCAACTGGTGAGCTTCCGCAACCGAAATTGTAAATCCATGTTCATACACCAAACCGACAATCAACAGGATGGATGCCAGGTAGGTCAGGGTCGTCATCACCCCCAACGCCACACGTATATAAGGATGAATCCACTTATTTTGATACAAAAGAAACTTATGATAAATCTTCATAAATATACCGATTGATGAAACGTGGCAAACTTAGACAAATCTACCTTCATAAACAAAAAACAATGGAAAAAAGAAATTGGTTTAAAAATAATAGCTACATTTGGACACTGAATCACTTTTAATTTATAACCACTATGAGCAACAAGACAAAAAGATTCATTCTTCCGGAAGACGAAATTCCACGTTACTGGTATAATATACAAGCCGATATGGTAACCAAACCCATGCCGCCGCTTAATCCCGCTACCAAGCAACCGTTAAAAGCGGAAGATTTGTATCCCATTTTCGCAAAAGAACTTTGCCGCCAGGAGCTCAATCAGGCAGATGCGTGGATTGAAATTCCCGAACAAGTGCGCGAAATGTATAAATACTACCGAAGCACTCCGCTGGTACGCGCCTACGGACTGGAAAAAGCGCTCGGCACACCGGCACATATCTACTTCAAGAACGAGAGTGTCAGCCCCATGGGTTCTCACAAACTGAACTCCGCCATACCGCAGGCTTACTACTGCAAGCAAGAGGGCGTGACGAATGTCACTACCGAAACCGGAGCCGGGCAATGGGGAGCCTCACTGGCCTATGCCGCCCGCCTCTTCGGTCTGGAAGCTGCTGTCTATCAAGTAAAAATCAGCTATGAGCAAAAGCCTTACCGTCGCAGCATCATGCAAACATTCGGTGCGCAGGTTACTCCTTCACCGTCCATGTCTACCCGTGCCGGGAAAGATATTCTGACCGCCCATCCCAATCATCAGGGTTCATTGGGTACGGCTATTTCCGAGGCTATCGAACTGGCACGCACCACTCCCAACTGTAAATATACACTCGGTTCCGTATTGAGCCACGTCACCCTGCATCAGACTGTAATCGGACTGGAAGCCGAGAAACAGATGGAAATGGCCGGTGAATATCCCGACACGGTTATCGCGTGCTTTGGCGGCGGTTCCAATTTCGGCGGTATCGCATTCCCATTCATGCGCCATACCATTCTTGAAGGAAAGAAAACACGTTTCGTCGCCGCCGAACCGGCCTCCTGTCCGAAGCTGACACGCGGTAAATTCCAATATGACTTCGGCGATGAAGCCGGGTATACTCCGCTGCTGCCGATGTTTACACTGGGACATAACTTCGCTCCCGCCAACATTCATGCCGGCGGTTTGCGTTATCACGGCGCGGGTGTCATCGTATCACAACTGTTGAAAGACGGATATATGGAAGCAATGGACATCAAGCAACTCGAATCGTTCGAGGCGGGCTGCCTGTTCGCACAAGTGGAGGGTATCATTCCCGCGCCGGAATCCTGCCACGCCATTGCAGCCACCATCCGCGAAGCGAATAAATGCAAGGAAACGGGTGAAGAAAAAGTTATCCTGTTCAACCTGTCCGGTCATGGCCTCATCGATATGGCGTCGTACGACAAATACCTGGCCGGTGACTTGCAAAATTATGAATTGACCGACAACGACATTCAGAAGAATCTGGATGAAATAGGCAATCTGGCCTAATAGATATTCGCCATACTGACGAGCGGTTCATAGAGTTTCTCTATGTCCTGCGAATCCATTTCAATCTGCACCTGGTCTCCCGGAATCAAACTTGTTTCCGCAGGGACCAGGTTTTTTCCGTCCCTATGCACATTGATGATAACGCAGTGTTCGGGCAAGGAAAGCTCACTTACGGATTTCCCGTCAAAATAGGAACCCGTCATGACCTCTACTGCCAGAGTATATCGTTTTTCTTCCCGGAAATCGGAAGAGTTAATCATATCTTCATACAAAGTGACATTGAAGGACTTCATCTGGAGCAGTTCCGTAAAATAATAGGTCAGCCCGCCTACTACCACCGAAGGGTAGAAAACCTCAAAATGCCCGGTAATCTCTGTTATCAGCACAATAGCCGTAAGCGGCGTACGCTCAATAGCCACCAGGAATGCAGACATGGATATCAGCATGACGTAAGTGATATTTTGAGGCTCGATAATGCCGTGCTTCACAGCAATCAACCCTACAAGCTGCCCCAACAACCCGCCTGTCACCAAAGTAGGAATAAAGCTTCCGCCCGGAAGACCGGAAGAAACGGAGCATACCGAGAAACCGAAATGCAGCAGCATGACGGCAAGTACCCACATTATTTCCGTACTGCCGTTCTGCGCCTGTTCCAGCAAGAATTGTTCGCCGCCGCCCGTCAGGTTTACTTGCATCAATGAGATAATGTAAGCAACCAGCACCAAATAAAACATCTTGATATATACCGGAGACTTAACCGTAGAATATACCCGTTTAAACGAAATCATAAGCGCAGAGTATATTTTACCGGTAATGGAAATAATGACAGCCAGTATGAGAAAATATTTCATCTGGACGAAAAAGGTCAAAACCGGTTCCGACACCTCAATCAGATGATAAGGGTTCACGGGGAAAACCAGACTGGCAATAGCCCCTGCCACCACACCGGCCAACAGTGTAGTAATAGCCGTCTTGGGTGCGTCGAAACGTTCGATAGACTCAATCACAATCAATGAAGAGGCCAGCGGTGCGGCAAAGGCGGCCGCAAGTCCCGCTCCTGCTCCCGCCGCCAGTAACTGCTTGCGTTCTCCCTGCAGAATATGCGTCCACCGTGAAACGAGACTGCCTATATAAGAACCTATCTGTACGGACGGCCCTTCGCGCCCCAATGACAATCCGGCAGAAACGGAAAGGATTCCGCCGGTGAATTTGGACACCAGCTCTATGAACGGATGCTTATAAGTGATCCGGCCGTTGATTGCCCCACGTGTCTGCGGAATGCCGCCACCACCGATAAGAGGCATTCTGCCGACCATACGGGATACAAGAATCAGAATTCCCCAAAACGATAAGAACAATGGGATATGCCAGTACCAGGCCGGACGGGATGCAAAGAAGTCACTACGGATATGCAGCAAATAATAGAGCAGATAATGATAAGGAACCGCAATGAGGCCTGTCAGCAAGCCTACAATCATGCTGACAAAATAGAGCCGCGCATCCACCAGCTTCAACTTCCAGATATGCCAGCCGCGAACAGTTTTCCAATTCTTTATTTTCTGAAACAACCGCATGGGATATGTTTTGTTATCTGCATTTCCCTACAACAAATTCTCCCCTGCGAAGTTCTGAACCGATATCCTATTATATTTATTTCACCTCTCAGCCTTTCCGGAAATACAAAAAAACCTCCCCTTTGCATGCACAGAGAGGAGATTTTTGGCTATGTCCAAGAAGCAGAACGATACTTTTTATACTATGACACACTTTTATATAAACCGATAAGCTTCTTTAAACAGGCTCTAAGACTTCTGAACAGGACGTACCGGACGTTTCTGCTTTCCTTGCGCAACAGTTTGTTTTTTTCTGCGGTCAAATTCTTTTTTCAGCTTATCGGCATTATTCTGTTCCGTTTGATAAATCTTCATAATCTGTTTGGGAGAAAGTATCTTTCTAAATTCATTATAATACTTCTCACGTACATCCAGAATCCTACGGCTTTGGGCAAAACGTCCTTTTATCTGCTGTTCCACCTCGGCATCTGTCAGCAACGGTTTGGGTTCCGGCTTCACACCCGTTCCTTCCGCTCTTTGTTTTGCACGGTTCATCATTCTGCATTCGCGTAACTCTTTTAAATAATTCTGATAAACCGGAATGAACTTGGCGGTAGTGGCGTCATCCAACATCAACATTTTTACCATTTGATTAGTCTGATGCTCCATGACCTGTTCCGGTGTATGACGTTTCTTCTTATCCTTATTCATTGGGTTTTGAGCAGAGAGACCGAGTTGACTGCCTATCATAAGGCATGTCAAAAATACGTAAATAAATTTTGCTTTCATAATTCTTTCTTTTTTAAGACAATACTATTAATTTAAAAATATATCGCTTTCGGAGAAGCTGACGAGCTCTTCCAGCTCCTCGTCCGATATTTCACGAATCCATTTATCTGCAGGAACTACCGCCGTACAATTTTTGGTATCCAATATCTGCAAATCGGAAGTTTCTCTTTCACCTTTCCAAAAATGGGACGGTATAAACAGAAAGCCAACTGATACCGCAGCTATGGCGACACCCGTAGAAACGGTTATCCATAAACGATGTCCCGGAGACCTGCTGCCATAAGTACGTTTCCGCACATTACGTTGCATCTCCTCAAAGAAGCCTTCGGGAACGCGATAGGGTGTTTTTTTTCCTATATCATCAAAATCAAACTCTTTTTTCATAGTCCTAATTATTTAGTATGTACTCTTTAATCTTCTCCTTCGCATAATGATAATTCACTTTAAGCGTGTCTGCCTTACTATCGAGGATATGAGCTATTTCTTCATAATCAAGCTCATCATAGTAGCGAAGGTTGAATATTAATCGCTGCTTTTCCGGCAATCTCAATATTGCTTCCTGAAATTTGACAGCTAACTCATTTTCATAATCCACATAATCGGAAGCCTTTAATTGAGAAATCAGGTTTTCCTGAACATCCTCGGTCGAAACCGTTTCCCGTTTCTTACGGCTGTTCAACAAGCGAAGACTTTCATTCGTCGCAATCCTGTAAATCCATGTGCTCAATGAACTCTCTTGACGAAATTGCTCCCAATGCCTGTATACCTGAATAAAGACTTCCTGCAATACATCCTCCGCATCTTCATGCAACACCACCAAACGCCGTATATAATAATATATCGGTTCTTGAAAGCATTCCACCAACAGTTGGAATCCTTGCTCGCGGTTGGATTTATATATTTGCCGAATCTTGTTTTCGTTTATCATCAGTTCATCCGGGTTTTACAGGTTAGAAAGGAAAAAAAGGCCGAAGTTAAATGAGGAGCGGTACATTTGTTGTTTATTAACAAAAAAATCAGGGCTGCATCTTGATAAAGACGCAGCCCTAATCCATCTGTTTATAAGTTCGGAATTACCAGAATCTGTTTCGTGCAGGATTATACTCAAATCCCACCGTTTTCAGCGTCCGGATAATTTCATCTCTTTCTACGTTCATATCCTCACAGAGTGCATCCAGTGAAGGATAAAAATCACGCAATTTCATGTTGATGAAGCTATACAGCATCATCGGATCTTCAGGTAATTTCATAATCGCAACCTTTGTTTAAATTAAAACTAATACCGGGTGCAAAAGTACTATAAAAAATAATACGAAAGCATCTAATCCTTTGAAATCTGCAAGTTATCCATGCAAACGATTGAAATAACATAAATGCAATGGGGAGCCGCTATTTATGAGCGCTCTAAAAGAAAAAGTCCTATATAGTTGAAGAAAATCAATTGAAATGCTGCGGGTTTCTCTGACTAATGATAACATAGATGATTACCGGCGCCCCGATAATCGGCGTAACCGCATTCAAAGGGATAATCCCCGCCTCACCGGGCAGAACACAAATCAAATTGCAAAGTAAAGCCACCGCCCCGCCACTCAAAATAGTAACGGGCAATAAAGAATTATGATTGGCAGTCCGCAATATCATACGGGCTATATGAGGCACGGCAAGACCGATAAATGCAACCGGTCCGCAAAATGCAGTGGTTATGGCGGTCAGCAAGCCGGTTATAACCAAAAGCCAGTTACGTACATGCCCTATATTGACGCCCAGATTCTCGGCATAGCGCTCTCCCAGCAATAATGCGTTCAGAGGTTTTATCAGTAGTAAGGAACCGAATAATCCGGTTACCGTTACCAATGCGAAAGCGGGCATTTGTTGCAAAGAGACGCCACCGAAGTTACCCAATCCCCATATCATATAAGATTGTACTCCCTCCGCCGTAGCAAAGAAATTCAACAAAGCGATAGCGGAAGAAGCGATATAGCCTATCATAATACCCGTTATCAGCAACATGACATTGCTTTTTAACAGCGTAGAAAAGAAAAGGATAAGCCCCATTATCAACATGGCTCCTACAAATGCCCCTGCCAATACGGAAAAGAAACCGGACAGGCTGAACGTTCCGGCCGATATGCTCCCGCCAAAGAATAACATCACAAATGCCACTCCCAAACTCGCTCCGGAATTAATGCCCAAAATAGACGGGCCTGCCAACGGATTTTTAAAGGCTGTCTGCAACATCAACCCACAAACAGCCAATGCGCTTCCGCAAAGCAATGCCGTCAAAGCTTGGGGTAAGCGGGACTCCCATACGATAAAACTCCAGCTTGCTTTTTCCCCTTCGTTTCCCATCAGGATACGGAATACATCGGATACAGGAATCGTAACCGACCCTATCAACAGATTAGCCACAAACAGTAATACTATTACTATTCCTAATCCGACACCATATTTCCATCCTTTACTCATTCAATTTGCAAAAATAACGCAAACCGCCTAAATCTCCTATTTCAGGGTGTAGAATCTGTATCAAATCCGCCAATAAATAATCCGGACGGAAAGGCGTTTCTTCATAGAAAGGTACTTTCGCCGTATTACATCCGTAAATATTCCTCGTCTTGAATGCCTTGAAACCTGTATAACCCGTATAATCGGCTTTCAAATCAGCATAAGTCATATCCCGGTCGCGATTGTATTTGATGGTCCAGACATCGGCATCTCCGGCTTTATCAAAAACTGTTTCAAAAGCCAAAGGAATGGAACCGCTATGTTTATCTTCCGAGAAGACATAACGTCCGCAGGCGTCATTAAACAAGCGTCCGATTGTACTGCGACCACCCGGAACGTACCATGCAGAACCGCTTTTCAGTTCGCTAACAATTGATAATGACACTGACGAAAGCGCAGCACGCTTTTTAAGCCGGCTATAACAGCTATCCACTTCGGCAAAAAGGCTGTCAGCCTCGGAAGCAACTCCAAAAAGCAATCCATAGAAACGCATCCATTCGGCACGGCCTAAAGCGGAAGTTTCCATATAATCGGCACATTCGATAATGGGAATATTCAGTTTTTCAATGCGTCCGTAACCGCCACTATTCTCAAATGGAGAGAGCAGGATGGCATCGGGATGTAACTCAATAATCTTTTCCATATCAGGGTTCATTCCGTCTCCGCAGTCAATAATAGCTCCCTTACTGCATCCGTCCTGTATAGACGGGAGTTTGATATACTTCAAGTCACAAACGCCACCGATACTGCCCGTAACTCCCAAACTCTCCATAAGGCTGCAATGAACCGAAGAATAAATTACCGATTTGCGGAGAGGGGTACGGACAATCGTACCTTCGGGTAAATGAGCCGGCAATGATTGGGATGACGGAACCAGTATGTACGTATGCAATGTTTTCAGGGTGTCCCAAGGGTTGCGCAAAGTAGCGACGGTGTAGTCGGAATAGGTCACCAATGTGAGATTGTCGGCATAGCGCAGAGGGATGGTGTCACCGGCCGTTAAAGCCAAAGAAGCTTTACTTCTCCCTCCGCAAGAAGAGAAAAGCAAAGCTACCATTGTATAGATAAAAAAGCCGCTTCTTTTCATCGGCATTAATTAAAAAATATAGCAGAATTAGGATTAATACCACCGGCATCGAATTTCTCAACAAACGTACCGTCTTTTTTAAATCGGTAAATATTGCCATTCGTCGTATATTCAGAAGTACCAATATATAAGTCGCCATTGCTATCGTTTACAGCCAGCAGATAAATAGTCGTAGTTTCCAATTCTTTCGGCATATCTTTCAAGAAAGAATCACTGTCCATCTTTCCTGTTTTCATATTGTAGGTAAAGAAAAAATTGGTAGCGCTATAATACTCGGAGTAAACCAAATAAAGAATATCCCCCTTAGCGCAGATGTGAGTTGCGCTGCCTAACTCGGTCACTTTATTATTGTCGGCAGGATTTATCATTTGCAGTGAATAGCCAACATCGCCATAATTACCTCTTGAAATTAGAAACACTTTATCGTCTTTCTCCAATAAAATATTCGGATTATCACTTACAGTCAGCGTTTCTTTCAAAGTGAATGTATGCAAGTCTATTACTTTCACCTCTTTATGATAAGTAAGGTAATCAGGAGTACAGCTATTTGCTACATAAAGCATGTCCTCACATATAGCCACTCCTTCCATATTATCACCCAGTCCGGTCAGTTTAGCTTCCACCCTTAAAGTGCCTGCATTTATCTTAGCTACCGCTCCACCCCAAAAAGAAGCATAGATATATCCATCTTCAGCATCTATATAACGAATACCGGCACTAAGATCATCATCATCTACAAACGAAATACGATTCAATTCTACACCTGCCGCATTCAACTTAGCCAAATAATTAGAACCATATACCGCTACATATATCTCATCCTCATACTTTATCATACTCTGGCCTGTATCACCTAATTTGGCATTATTCTGAGTCTTAAAGATATCACTAATAAATTCCGCATCATTATTAGGCGCATAAAAAGAAATACCAGAGTTATTAGCCTGATAAGAACCTTCGTACAAGAAGAAAGCACGTGCCTGCGGTAACGTTACTTTAGAACCGGTGTCGTCCCTTGTTTCATTATCATCATCACTGCAAGATGTAAAAGATACACTTAAAACCAGCATACAAAGCACGCTAAATAATAAACTTCTTACTTTCATAATTTCAATTTTTACCATTTATATTCAGATTGTTCAAAATTTAAAGACAGCCGTCAGACGCCACGAGCGCCCAGGCATAGGATAATATTTGATTACATCATATTGCGCATCGGTCAAATTTATAATTTCAGCTTGTAAATGAAGACTGCAATTGCCCAATGCAAATTCACGAGAAGCAGTCATCGTATGCTCTAAATAACCTTCAATCTCATTTTCAGGAATATTCTGTGACAGATAATAACGTTTCCCAACCCCTACCATAGAGTAACCCAGATTGACCCAAGGCGTTTCTACAACAGTCGAAACACTCCCGCTATGCAGAGGTGTATAGGGCAACTGATTTTTATAATTTTTCGCATCAGAGGACGTTAAATCAATAGCTTTTTGCCACATATATCCACCCGATAGGAGCAGTTGGACATTCTTTGCCAACGAAATGCCGGCAGACAAAGTCATATCTATACCTGAAGCATGAACTTTACCGTAATTTGCCATCTTCCACGCATAAGTAGTCGGAAAAGCCACAATCTTATCTGTCACATCATTATAGTAACCGTCAACTGTCATAGAAAGGTAATCCAAAAACAACAGTCCGGATTTACTCCATGTAATTCCTAAATTATATTCATTTGCTTTTTCCGGACGCAAATCCCGATTACCCAGCCTGTAATAATACAAATCATTAAAAGTAGGTAAACGAAAAGTACTCTTGTACATCAATCGTAAAAAAAGAGTTTCCTCTTGCCAAGGCTGCAAGCTGACGGAAAACGAAGGGGCAAAACGATGAAAATTATCAGGAGCATTCCCTTGCTCCACATGTTCCGAAGTAGCTGTATGCACCAGCGATGCAACAGCCGTAAACCAGTCCTGCTGATAACGCGCATTCAAAGCACTGATAGAAGTATATCTTATCGGGAAAGGACATTCCGGCAAACTGTTACGAAGTTTATTTATTACCCCGTCCTGCGCCAAAGAAAAGGTTAGAGGCTCCAAAGGATGATAGAGAACTGTAGCCGAAAGATAGTACTCGTCTTGTCTATGATGCTCCCGATAATATCCGTCCGCATATTCCTTCCCTTCATCTTCATACCTATTCCAGCCATAGTTATACTTTGCCTGTGCCTGCAAACTCCATTTCGAAGAGAAGTGTTTTTTATAACGCGCCTGTACAAAGGCATTCTCATCCCAAAGCGTTTCGTCGGAAATCGGGTTATAAAGAGTTACCGCCCCCGGAAGCCCACGACGGGAATTGAAATAATATCCTTTTACGTCCACCTCACCACCATCTTTAAAAGTATGATATAGCGTTGCTTCTCCTTGCCAAGAATAAATATCTGAATTATTACGCTTTTCTTCTGTCACATACTTTCCATTGACCAAAGTAAAAGGATAATTTCCATCGGCACGCATATAATTAGCATTCAAAGCCAAACGCGTACGGTTACCTATTTTTTGCCACCAACGCAACGTGGGGGTAACATACCCAAACGATCCACTACTTATCCTAGCTTGGAAAGCAGCACTGCGCCCTTCATCAAAATGCGGTTTCTCAGTCTCAATGCTCAATACACCTGCCGATGCATATAAACGGGCTGATTGCAACATATTTTCTGTTTGTCCTATTGCTAAAGAAAGGGTTGAAACATTATCAAGCGAAAAACGCCCTATATCAATTTGCCCTGCCTGAGAATTACTCACAACAACCCCATCATAACTGACAGCCGTATGCGCCGCCCCTATATTGCGCACAGAAACAGTCTTCAACCCGCCGATACCACCATAATCTTTTACATTGGCACCTGCAAAACGACGTACGGCATCTGCCATATTCTGTATGCCGAGACGGCTTATATCTTGTTGCGACAATGTTTGTATAGGTACAGCCGAAGTTACTTTATTAGGCATTCGCCGTGCCGTAACAGTCACCTTTTCAATTTGGTGCACTTTTCCTGTAATCGTATCCTTTTTCGCCACCTCTTGTGCCGAAAGCAGAGCACCGCCCATACAAAAGAAACCGATACAGGCAAACCGCACCTTCATTCTCCACATCATAAAAGAGTAAAGATTATCTTTAAACGACGTACACTGTCCGCTTTCCTCGAACGGACAATTTTTTGACTTTGTTTTGCAGGTCTTCTGACTTATTTCTAATGTATCGCCTTCCCATTTTAATTAAAACAGTGGCTAAAGAATGATACATTCAACGCGAAACTCACAGCAGCGGGACTGTTCGGGATTTACACCCGATTCCCTTTTCATCCGTTTCCCGAATAGGGAACCGGAACAAAACGCGGGCAAAGATAAGAATATAATATAAATATTACTCAGCCCCTTATAACAGTTTCTGCAAAAAAACATTTATTATTCTATAAGGAGCGAAATTCAGAGCCTTCTTGCGGAAAGGCAACCGATGGAAAGAAAAACAAGCACATACGCAAGAACATAACGACCCCATAAAGAATAAAAAGCCGGTAGACATTCTGATATCTCCCATACCTACCAAAGGCGATACAATCCCGCCAAAAGCAAATCCTATCGCGCCCAGAAGAGCGGAAGCCACTCCGGCGTTTTTACGTTCACAATCCATCGCCAAAGTGTTGGAAGCCGTAAAAGTCATCCCTACCATCGCAAGCAGGCAGAAAATCAGTATCTCGTAAATCCAAAAATTACAATCCAGGAAAAATGCCACAGAAAGTAATATAGAAATAAATAACATGCCATGATTACCTACATGTAAAGCCCGTTCCATTGTGGAGAAACGAACAGCCAAAGCAGAAGATATCACCATGGCAACGGCATTAACTCCGAAACAGAAACTGAACAACATCGGTGAAAGACCATAATATTGCTGCATGATGAAAGGAGCGGAAGCTATATTTGTAAACAAAACTCCCATCGTAAAGCCATACTGCAATATGTAACGTACGTACTGACGGTTATGCAAGACAATACCAAAACGGCGATACATATCTCCCCACCTTATATTCTGCCTCTGTCCGCCCGGCAAAGACTCTCTAAAACGCATACTTCCGATAATCAAAAGAACGCCTACTATAAATAAGAACCAAAAGATACCATGCCAGCCGCCAAAGTCAGCCAGTACCCCGCCACCTATCGGAGCAACCACCGTAGCGATCCCATTAATAGCGCCGATAGTGGCAAGCATCCCCGCAAGTTCGTGAGCAGAATATTTATCGGCGGCAATAGACCGGGATATCACAACTCCTCCGGCTCCGGCAATTCCCTGTACAAAACGTAACGCGACGAATTGTGATATATTTTGAGAAAAAATACAGCCGACGGTAGAAATCAGGAACAAGGCCATAGCTATCAATAAAGGAGAACGACGGCCATACTTATCACTTAACGGACCAAAAATCAGCTGGCCTATCGCTAAGCCTACCATACTTGTAGTAAGCCCCAACTGCACTCTTGAAGATGTGGTTTGGAAGAAATCCGACATTGCCGGTAAAGTAGGCAGGTACATATCCATGACAAACGGGCCAAAAGCGCTCAACATTCCCAGAAATACCAATATAAAACCTTTTGAATTTTGTTTACCTGTCATTACCTATTCCTCTTTTATAAATCGGCGGCAAAATTACCCCATATTTACAAGATAAGCTATGGCTTATCTTGTACAAAACGTTTCATTTTAGGAACAATATACGATATTATCATAGAATATAGCTACATTTGTTGCGTAAAAAAGAACTATATTCACATGTACGAACCGTTATCACCCGATACTTCCAGCATCAGATATGAGGAAACCGATTTATCGTATCTGAAACAGCGTCCATACCGTTTTAAATGCGGTATATACTTAATCTGTACACAGGGGCAAAGTATCATCTCCACAGGAGTACAACAATATACCTTTAATGAACAGACCGAACTGATTTTTCTTACAGGAAGCCTTATCCAGGTAATACAAGCCTCAGCAGATTTTAACGTACGCATGCTCCTATTCCCCAAAGATATTTTCTTAAAAGCCATATTGCCAATTGACACACCCTATTTCAACTATACCCATGAACATCCGCACTATCATCACACAGCAGATGAGAGAAGCCAGAAAACATGGCGGGAAATAGTATTATGGATGGATATAGCGCAAATGCTTTTCAAAGACAATACGCTCCAGTTCAGAAAGCAACAAGAATTCAATTTCCTGCAAAGCTTATTAATGTGGCTGTTCAACACTATTCCGGAGAAGCTGGCCGCCAACAAGCAATACAGCAGAAAACAGATGCTTTGCCACCAATTCATGCAACTGATACGTGAGCACAGCACCTGCGAACATCAGGTTCCGTTTTATACAGAGCAACTGTGCATTACTTCTCGCTATCTATACGAAATCACTACTCAATACATGAATGGAAAAACTCCCAAGCAACTGATAGACGAGCAGTTGATAGCAGAAGCCAAAGTTCTTTTAAATGAGCCGCAACTATCCGTTACCGAAATCGCGGAACAGTTGCACTTTGCCGATCAGTCTTATCTGAGTCGTTTTTTTAAGAAGAATACCGGTATCTCTCCTAAGGAATTCCGCCTGCAGAAACTGTTACAATAAGTTTCGTCAAAATAAATTAAATCCGTTCGTTTTAACCGTCATTTTATTAACTTTGTTAGCATAACCAAAATCGAGTCGCCATGAAATATAAATTATTAGTTCTTGACGTGGACGGAACGCTTCTCAACGACGCAAAAGAAATCAGCAAACGCACTCTTGCATCTTTACTCAAAGCGCAGCAAATGGGAGTACGTATCGCATTGGCTTCCGGCAGACCGACTTATGGCCTCATGCCACTGGCCAAAACTCTTGAGCTGGGGCATTATGGGGGCTTTATTGTTTCCTATAACGGTTGTCAGATTATCAATGCTCAAAACGGAGAAATCCTGTTCGAGAGGCGAATCAACCCGGAAATGCTGCCTTATCTGGAAAAGAAGGCGCGCAAGAATGGCTTCGCCATATTCACTTATCATGATGACACTATCCTTACAGACAGTCCCGACAATGAACATATCCGCGCCGAAGCCGAATTGAATAATCTGAAAGTTATTAAGGAGGAAGAATTCTCCACGGCTGTAGACTTCGCACCATGCAAATGCATGTTGGTCAGCGATGATGAAGAAGCACTGGCCGGACTGGAAGAACATTGGAAAAAACGTCTGGACGGAACTTTGGATGTCTTTCGTTCGGAACCTTATTTTTTGGAAGTCGTACCTTGCGGAATCGATAAAGCCAATACCTTAGGCGCTTTATTGTCGCATCTGGACATAACTCGTGAAGAAGTAATCGCTATCGGAGACGGCGTATGCGATGTCAATATGCTCCAGATTGCCGGTTTAGGCATAGCCATGGGGCATTCACAAGATTCCGTAAAAGTTTGCGCCGACTACGTAACGGCTTCCAATGAAGAAGACGGCGTTGCCCAAGCCGTCGAAAAAATGATTTTAGCCGAAGTTCATGCCGCTGAAATTCCTCTTGACCTGTTAAACGCACGGGCACATCATGCATTAATGGGCAATTTAGGTATCCAATACACTTACGCCTCGGAAGATCGCATAGAAGCAACCATGCCCGTAGACCACCGTACCCGCCAGCCTTTTGGTATTCTGCACGGCGGCGCAACCCTCGCACTTGCCGAAACCGTCGCCGGGCTCGGCTCCATGATAACTTGCCAACCCGATGAGATAGTCGTAGGTATGCAAGTCAGCGGAAACCATATATCTTCCGCACATGAAGGAGATACCGTGCGGGCTGTGGCAACCATCGTACATAAAGGACGCTCATCTCATGTGTGGAATGTAGATGTATTCACTTCCACTAACAAGCTCGTGTCCTCCATCAGGGTGGTGAACAGTGTATTGAAGAAAAGATAAATGAAAAAAAGTTCGATGCAGATACATAACCAATTCAAGTTATAGAACTATTTATTATATTGAACATATGTCAATATGGAGCAAGCTCATAGGAAGCAGGAAAACCGAGGATAGGAATAATATCATCGGCAATAAAACTACCTCTGTACCATGTAGTATCCAAAATTATGCCATAGTAGATGTTGAAGTAGGCTTGAAAGATCATAAAATCCATGATATAGGAGCACTCAAACATAATGACACGACATTCCACAAAACGTCAAAAGAGGAGCTATTTATTTTCTTAAACGACATAGACTATATCTGTGGCCACAATATCATTCACCATGACGCCAAATATCTGTTCACGGATAAGACATGCCACTGGATTTTAGTCGATACACTTTATATTTCGCCTTTGTTATTCCCGGAACACCCTTACCATAAGCTTGTGAAAGATGACAAGTTGATTAGCGAACAGATGAACAATCCGGTGAATGATTGTAAGAAAGCAAAAGATTTATTACTGGATGAAATAGCACGCTGGAATTCATTGCCAAAGGAAAAGCGTATATTATTCGCATCGCTACTGAAAGACAAGAAAGAATTTACCGGATTTCTCAGCATGGTAAGTGCGGAGTATACCCATGAAGGAATATCCGAACTCATCAAAGAACTTTATACAGGAAAGATTTGCCAACATGCCGACCTTGACATGCTCATCAAACAATACCCATGCGGATTGGCATACGCATTGGCTCTGATTGACACCACGGATTACCGTTCCATCACCCCCGGATGGGTACTTTACAATTATCCGGAAGTGGAATTTATTGTAAAACTCCTACGCCACACCAATTGCCGGGAAGGTTGCGACTACTGCCATACGCAATTGGATGTGCTCCATAATCTAAAAGTCTTTTTCGGATATGAACGTTTCCGAACATACGAAGGCGAGCCGCTGCAAGAACAAGCAGCCCAGGCAGCGGTGAAGGGTAAATCGTTACTGGCGATATTTCCTACCGGTGGCGGCAAATCACTTACCTTCCAATTGCCGGCACTCATGGCAGGACACGCCATGCACGGGCTCACGGTTGTTATCTCCCCTCTGCAATCTTTAATGAAAGACCAGGTAGACAATCTTGCCGACAGAGGTATCACGGACGCCGTAACCATAAATGGAATGTTAGACCCCATCACAAGGTCACTGTCCATACAAAGAGTGCAAGACGGAGAAGCCTCACTGCTGTATATATCCCCCGAAATGCTTCGCTCAAAAACGATTGAGAAAATATTGATAGCCCGGCACGTCGTAAGGTTTGTGATAGACGAAGCGCATTGTTTCTCTTCATGGGGGCAGGATTTCAGAGTTGACTACCTTTACATCGGCAAATTCATCCGGCAATACCAGCAAAAGAAACAATGCAAGAGTCCGATACCCGTATCCTGCTTTACGGCCACAGCAAAGCAGAAAGTAATACAAGACATCTGCGACTATTTCAAACAAACCTTGAATTTGGACTTGGAGTTATTCGCATCAACGGCTTCAAGAACAAATCTACATTATTCCGTCATACATTTAGAAAGCGACAATGATAAATACTTAAAGTTAAGAGAACTCGTAGCTGAATCCGATTGCCCGACAATTGTTTATGTATCACGCACCAAACGAACCAAAGAGCTGGCGGCCAAATTGACTCGCGACGGTTATAAGGCACTCCCTTTCAATGGCAAAATGGAAGCTGATGAAAAAATAGCCAACCAAGACGCCTTCATGAACGATCAGGTACACATCATTGTGGCTACATCCGCATTCGGCATGGGAGTCGATAAAAAAGATGTCGGTCTTGTGGTACATTATGACATTTCCGATTCACTGGAGAATTATGTTCAGGAAGCAGGTAGAGCAGGGCGTGACCCAGGCCTCAGCGCACGTTGTTATGTGCTTTATAGCGACAATGATTTGGACAAGCATTTTATATTGTTAAACCAAACAAAACTAAGCATCAGTGAAATACAACAGGTATGGAAAGCCGTCAAAAACCTTACCAGACAACGCATGAAAGTCAACTGTTCCGCATTGGAAATCGCCCGGCAAGCGGGATGGGATGATTCGGTATCCGACATCGAAACCCGCGTACGAACAGCATTAGCGGCTTTGGAACAAAGCGGATATCTGGTAAGAGGAAACAATGTACCTCATGTATATGCCACGGGAATCACAGTGAAGGATATGGACGAAGCAAGACAACGCATATCAGCCTCACTACTTTTTGGCAGTGACGAAATAGAAAAAGCAGTCCGCATCATCAAGTCGTTGATATCTCAAAAGTACATCGCCAAGGCACAGGATGCGGAAGCGGAATCACGAATCGACTATCTGGCAGATATATTGGGACTAAGTAAAAGAGAGGTTATATCTGTAGTGGAACGCATGCGGCAGGAAGGCATATTGGCAGACAGCAAAGATATATCCGCCTATTTGCAGGATGCAGGTGATTCGGAACGAAAGTCGCAAATGCTTCTCGAACGCTTTGCAAAACTCGAACAATACATCCTCAAACATATTCCCGATGAGTCTTTACGAATCTCATGCAAGCAACTGAATGAAAATGCCGTGAACGACGGAATCAATACATCCAAAGAAAAAGACATCCGGACGCTGCTCTATTTCCTTACCGTCAAGGGATATATACGTAAGAAAGAGGATGCTGCCCATAATATGGAAATAAGGCGTCAGGCAGACTTGGAATCTACCATCAGGCGCTTTGAGAAACGATTGGAAATAAGCCGTTTTACCGTGGAATGGCTATACAAATCAGCTTCAGATGCAGAAAAGGAAAATGTACCGGGCAAAGCTATTCAGTTCTCCGTAGTAGAACTTTTAGACCGGATAAAATCAAGTTCTCAGTCCCTATTCGGAGGACTTGACGACATTCAGCTGGAAGACGTGGAAGAAGCGCTTCTGTACTTGTCCAAAATTGGCGCGCTAAAACTTGAAGGTGGTTTCTTGGTACTTTATAATGCCATGAATATCCAAAGAATAAAGGACAACAAATCGCGATATAAGCAAGACGACTACCGGATGCTCAACGAATTCTACAAGTTGAAAATCCAGCAAGTGCATATTGTAGGCGAATATGCCAATCTGATGGTGAGAAATTACCATGCGGCCTTGCAATATGTTCAAGACTATTTCCAAATGGACTACAAGAAGTTTGTCACAAAATACTTCAAAGGAGACAGAGTAAGCGAGATACAGCGCAACTTAACGCCACAGAAATACAATCAATTGTTTGGGCGATTATCCAAACGGCAGATGGAAATTATTTCCGATAAGGACTCACGTTGCATTGTGGTGGCAGCCGGTCCCGGTAGTGGAAAAACACGGGTATTGGTCCACAAACTGGCATCACTTCTGCTACTTGAAGATGTAAAACACGAACAGCTTCTGATGCTGACGTTTTCAAGAGCAGCCGCAACGGAATTCAAACAAAGGCTCATGGAGTTGATAGGCAACGCCGCCCATTTTGTCGAAATAAAAACATTCCATTCCTATTGTTTCGACCTTCTGGGACGGATAGGAAATCTTGAAGAATCCAAAAATGTCGTTGCAAAAGCAGCCGATATGATATACCAAGGAGAAGTAGAACCAAATAAAATCGGCAAGACAGTGCTGGTCATAGACGAGGCTCAGGATATGGGAACCGAAGAACACGCACTTGTAAAGGCTCTGATGGCTAACAACGAGGAAATGCGTGTGATAGCGGTGGGAGACGATGACCAAAACATCTATGAATTCCGCGGCTCCGATTCAAGTTATATGTATCGGCTGGCACAAGAAAACGGAAGTACATTTGTCGAAATGACCGAGAATTACCGCAGTGCGCGCCACCCGGTGAATTTTGCCAACGAATTTCTGAAAAACATTGATAAACGGATAAAAAGTACGCCCATCATCTCCATGAGAGAAGAGGAAGGCCGGGTGGAAGTGACACGCCATCAATCAAAGTATATGTACCAGCCGCTTGTCGAAAACTTACTCCGACACAAAGACAAAGGCACATCGTGTATACTCACCCAAACAAACGAAGAGGCTGTTATCCTAATGGGGCTCTTACGAAAGCAAGGTGTGAGCAGCAAACTTATACAATCAATGGACGGCCTCCGCTTTTGGAACATGGCTGAAATGAGATTTTTCCTGAGGTATATAAACAAACGGATCAACACACCGCTAATTACAGAAGAACTGTGGGAGGAAGCCAAATGTGCAACCTTCTCCGCTTATGACAGAAGTCAAAGTTTGATGTATGTAAAGCAGTGTGTGGAGCAGTTTGAACAAACCAACAAGACAAAATATTTCAGTGACTTCAAAGAATTTGTATTTGAGTCGTCAGTGGAAGACTTTTGCGACATATCAGGAGCCGATGTCGTGGTATCGACCATTCATAAAGCCAAAGGCAGAGAGTTTGACGACGTGTATATGCTCGTATCCGACGGTTATATAAAGGACTCCCATCTGATGCGTCGATATTATGTAGGAATAACCCGCGCGAAAAACCGGCTGTTTATACATACGAATGACGATTACTTCAATCATTTAAGTACAGACCGATATTTTATCGACCAACAACAATATGATATGCCTGAAGAAATCGTATTACAGCTCTCTCATAAAGATGTCTATTTGGACTTCTTCAAAGAACGAAAACAAGAGGTCTTGGCATTGAGAGGGGGAGATTCATTGACTTACAGTAATTTCTTTTTGTACAGCTCATTGACCGATAGACCTGTGGCAAAGCTATCATCAAAAATGCAGGGCATATTGTCTGAGTGGGAAGAAAGAGGTTATAAAGTAAAATCCGCATCCGTGCGATTTGTAATGGCATGGAAACCCAAAGACGCAGAAAAGAATGAACCGGAAACAGCTGTCCTTTTAGCAGACTTGGGGCTTTCTTTGTAGAGAATAAAAATAGGGTGTAACTCAGCGAGCTACACCCTATATTCCTATTTGTAGTTATCGTTGTTTATCGCAACTTACTTCACTTCCTCAAAGATAATTCATACTGAATACCAGCATGAGCAACAACAATACCAACAACAAAGAGAAAAGGAAGAAGATGCAAAGTTAAATGCCATCCTGAGATACGAGATACATTTAAACGTTTTGACTTGGACGAAACAGAGAATGACCAAATTTGCGAATCTGTTCACTATTTTGTAACTAACCGCCAAGTGCTTTCTGTGACCGAAATTCATATCAAGAAGCGCACCTTCCCCACTCAAATCTCTTTGAAAAACTTTGCTTAGAATATTGCTTTCCAAATATAATATAGGTAGAGATATGACCACCTCATTTGTAATGGCTACATTTGCCGAATGGTATACCAACTCCACATTTGACACCGTTAGAAAGAATCTGCGTACAACCACAGGAAAGCATAAGATTGAAATCGACAAGAATATCTTATCGAAATACCTCAGCTATGAAAAATAAATGAAATAAAATTACTATCTTCGCTCATTATAAAAGGATGATATGAAAGATATAAACAGACTGAAGATCGTCTTATGCGAAAAGAAACGAACAAGTAATTGATTATCAGAGTAACTGAATGTAAATCCATCAACTGTTTCAAAATGGTGCACCAATACTTCGCAACCAAACTTGGCTTGCCTTTTAAAGATTTCAGACTTACTTGAATTCGATATAAAAAAATTGATAGTCCGTGAATACAAGACATTCATGTTGTCTCAACAATAAATAGTCCCATAAACACGAATGACGAATAATGCTATTAACTTCTGATAATACAAAAATATAGGAATATATGACACCTGAAGAAAAAGCGAGAATAAAGATTGACCAATGGTTTGCCGATGCAGGTTGGAAGGTGGTTGATAGAGAAGACTACGAACCAACTTGTACAGCAGTTGCTATAAGAGAGGGGCTACTAAAAGGTAATCTTGAAGCTGATTATTTTCTGTTTGTTAACGGAAAGGCAGTTGGGGTACTTGAAGCAAAAAGGGAAGATATAGACGCTTTCTCCAATAAAGTATGTGAACAGGCTACCTTATATGCCCGAAATATTCCTAATATCTATCAAACTTATCAAAAGCCATTGCCTTTCATTTTTACTTCAAATGGTAAAGATTTATATTTTTGCGATTTCCGTGAACAAGATTCATATTTCAAGCAGATAATGTCTATCCCTACGCCACATGAGTTGGTTAAGAAGTTAGGAATTGAAGATACATTTGCAGGACTACCGACATTGAAAAAGAAAGGGCTTCGTGATTGTCAATACGAGGCGGTAACAGAACTTGAAAAGAGCTTCCGTAGTGGGCAAAATCGAGCATTGATGGTTCTTGCCACCGGAGCAGGTAAAACATATACAGCTTGTCTCACTGCCTACCGAATGCTTTCTTATACTTCAATGCGCAGAGTGTTATTCCTTGTTGACCGAAATAATCTGGGCAAGCAAGCTGAAGGGGAGTTCGGTACTTTTCGATTGACCGAAAACGGAGATGCTTTCAATACTATTTTTACGGTCAATCGCCTTCGCTCTTCTTACATTCCTTCTGATAGTAACGTAGTTATTTCGACAATACAACGTCTGTTCTCCTTTTTGAAAGGAGAAGATATTGGGGATAATGAGGATGATGACGAGAACGAACCGATAGAAGAAGTAACCTTGCCACCCAATCCGAACTTACCACACGACTACTTTGATATGATTATCATAGATGAATGTCACCGTTCTATTTATGGAAATTGGCGTAAAGTACTGGAATATTTCGATACGGCAAGATTGGTCGGTTTGACTGCAACCCCGATTGAAGAGACAAAGAAATTCTTCAACTACAATATTATTGTTAACTATACATTGGAAAAGAGTATCGTCGACGGCGTGAATGTGGATTGTCGGGTGTACAGAATAAAAACACAGGTTACAGAAACAGGTGGTGCTATATTAGAGGGTGAGAAATTCAAAGAAGAAACGCGATACACCGGTGAGGTTAAGATGGTGAGTAGCAAAGAAACCAAAACCTACACAAACAAAGAACTTAATCGGAGTGTCATCAATCCGGCACAGATAAAGTTAATTCTTTCAACTTATCGAGATGCTGTTTACACCGAATTGTTCAACGATCCACAACGTGAGCCGAATATTGATTATTTGCCCAAAACATTGATATTTGCTCTCAATGAAGCCCATGCTACCAATATAGTGCAGATTGCTAAAGAGGTATTTGGGAGAACTGACGATCGCTTCGTTCAGAAAATTACTTATTCGGCAGGTGATAGCAATGAACTGATACGCCAATTCCGCAATGACAAGGATTTCCGCATTGCCGTAACTTGTACGCTGGTTGCTACCGGAACAGATGTGAAACCGTTGGAAGTGGTAATATTCATGCGTGATGTGGAATCATTGCCTTTGTATATTCAGATGAAAGGGCGTGGAGTGCGTACTATTGGCGATGAGCAATTGCGTAATGTCACTCCGAATGCCTTTAGTAAAGATTGTTTCTATTTGGTTGATGCAGTAGGTGTGACAGAAAGTATGAAAACGGTGAAACCCATAGATGACGATCCAACAACAAAGACTATCACTCTAAAGGAACTTTTAGAGCGTATCAGTCATGGTTATATTCCTGACGAATATCTCAAACGGCTTGCAGCTACGCTTGCCCGAATCTACAATAAAGCGGATGACTCGCAGCGAAAAGAATTTACTCGTTTGTCTTATGATGATATGAAAGAACTTTCTGCCAGAATATACGATGCGCTTGAAAAAAGTACTCTTCCACCGTTTGTTAACACCGAAGAACCTAATTTGGAGCGTAAAGGATTGGTTTCCCCACTTGCTAATCATGCCGATGCACGGAGGTTTTTACTCATTCTTGCAGCTGGATTTGTCAATACGCTAATGCCAGGAGAAGATACGCTTATATCAAAAGGGTTCTCCATTGAGGATGCTAAAAACACAACAGAGGCATTTGAGGAGTTTTGTAAAGAATACTACGATGAGATAGAGGCTCTTCGTATCATCTATAACAATGAAGGCGAGCCGATAACCTATTCAATGTTGAAAGATTTGGAACATAAACTCAAAATGGTAAACAATCATTTTGCTCCAAAACAAATTTGGAATTCGTATGCCATTCTTTCTCCAGGCAAAGTAAAGCGTTCTACAACAAAAGAAGAAAGTGATGCTTTGACAAACATCATACAACTGGTACGCTTTGCTTTCCGCCAAATTGAGAGGTTGGACAGTGTAGTCACTACATCCAAGCAATATTTCAATCTATGGCTAGGGCAAAATCAACGTGAAATAACCGACAAGCAGCGTGAAGTAATCAGTCGTATAGTGGATTACATTGCTTCTAACGGTGCTTGTACAGTCAGAGATATTCGTGAAGATGATGCAACCCATGCAGCCCAAATGATTCGGGCGTTTGGTAATATGCAGAAAGCAGATGAAGCACTTCGGTCGCTTTATACATTTGTAGTATTAAGAAAAGCAGCATAAATTATGGTAACAAATAACGCAACAGAGCAATCGCTCACCAAAAAAGTCTGGAATCTGGCAACAACTCTTGCCGGACAAGGTGTTGGATTTACCGATTATATCACCCAACTGACCTATCTTTTGTTTTTGAAGATGGATACCGAGAATGTAGAAATGTTCGGAGAGGAATCGGCAATTCCAACTGGGTATCAATGGAACGATTTGATTTCTCTTGATGGATTAGAACTAGTCAGGCAATACGAAGAAACACTTAAACTGCTTAGCGAGCAGGACAATTTAATAGGCACTATTTACACCAAAGCACAAAACAAGATAGACAAGCCTGTTTATCTGAAAAAGGTTATCACTATGATAAATGAAGAGCAATGGCTCATCATGGATGGTGATGTGAAAGGTGCTATCTACGAGAGTATTCTTGAAAAGAACGGACAAGACAAGAAAAGTGGTGCCGGACAATATTTTACGCCACGTCCGCTAATCCAAGCGATGGTGGATTGCATCAATCCGCAAATGGGCGAAACCGTTTGTGACCCCGCTTGCGGTACAGGTGGATTCCTGCTTACTGCCTATGATTATATGAAAGGGCAGTCTGCAAATAAAGAAAAGCGTGATTTTTTGCGTGACAAAGCTTTGCATGGTGTGGATAATACGCCTTTAGTAGTAACACTTGCTTCCATGAATCTCTATTTGCATGGTATAGGCACAGACCGTAGTCCGATTGTGTGTGAGGATTCTTTGGAAAAAGAGCCATCAACCCTTGTTGATGTGATACTCGCCAATCCACCTTTTGGAACTCGCCCTGCTGGTTCTGTGGACATCAACCGTCCGGATTTCTATGTGGAAACCAAGAACAACCAGCTGAACTTTCTCCAACACATGATGCTTATGCTCAAAACCGGAGGACGTGCTGCCGTGGTGCTTCCTGACAATGTTCTCTTTGAAGCCGGAGCTGGTGAAACAATCCGTAAACGCTTATTGCAAGATTTCAATCTGCATACTATATTACGTTTACCCACAGGCATCTTCTATGCCCAAGGTGTAAAAGCCAATGTGCTGTTTTTCAGCAAAGGGCAACCTACCAAAGAAATATGGTTTTATGATTATCGTACCGATGTAAAGCACACGCTTGCCACCAATAAACTGGAACGCCATCATTTAGATGATTTTGTCTCCTGCTACAATAATCGGGTAGAAACCTACGATGCAGAAAATAATCCGCAAGGGCGTTGGCGCAAATACTCGGTAGATGAGATCATTGCCAGAGACAAAACAAGCCTCGACATCACATGGATAAAACAAGGCGGTGAGGTGGACGACCGTTCATTGGCAGAATTGATGGCAGACATTAAAAAGAAAAGCCAAACGATAAGTGTGGCTGTAGCTGAACTTGAAAAATTGCTCGCAAACATAAATGAAGATTGAGTGCATGGAAAACAATAAGATAATCATATCAATGGAACAGCAATTTGGAGAAGTTATAGACATCATTCTCCAACATAAAGGTCGTGCTTCAAGAGCTGTAAATAACGAACTATTGTTTACAGCGTGGTATGTTGGTGGATATGTATCAGCCAAATTGAAAAGCGAGGAATGGGGAAGCAAGGTTGTAACGCAGTTATCCGAATATATCCGTTCCCAGCGTCCAGACATCAAGGGCTATAGTCGGAGAAGCATTTACAATATGGTGATGTTCTATGATGAATATTCATCGGAAACATTCAGTTCCACTGTAGAGAAGTATTTGAACGCTGAATTTGTGCAGCCAAGAACTGCACAAATAAAAGCAAGCCAACCTACACAAGAGGTGGCTGTAATTGTGCAGCCAACATCTGCCCAAATTGTCCATTCAACATTTGGACAGATGCCCAAAATATTGGAGTTGACCACATTGACCAATCATATAGAGATTCTTTGCCGATGCAAAAGTAATGAAGAGCGGATGTTCTATATACTCTATGCCAATAAAGAACATTTAGTGAAGCGAGAACTTCAGCGTTGTATATCGAATCAAACATATACAGCTTTATTGAGCAGTAAAGACAATATGTCGAAAGGTTTACTTGGTGCTTACCCCAATGCCCCTATAATGTTTAAGGACACATTGTTCGTTGATTTCTTGAACTTGCCTAAGAAACATAGCGAATCCAAACTTAGAAAAGGCTTGGTAGAACACATGAAGCAGTTTATTCTTGAACTTGGAAAGGACTTTATCTTTATGGACCAAGAGTATCGTCTCAATATAGGTGCATCTATATTTAAGGCTGATTTGCTGTTCTTCCATCGTGGCTTACAAGCATTGGTAGCTGTAGAATTGAAAAAGACAAAATTCCATCCGCACGACCTCGGTCAGTTGGAATTTTATTTGGAAGCACTCGACAGAGATGTAAAGCGTTCTAACGAAAACCCTTCTATCGGCATTATCCTTTGCCCGGAAGCCGACAAGGTAGTGGTGGAATACGCAATGAGCAGAAGCATGAGTCCAACAATGATAGCAGAATACAAACGTATCCTCATTCCACAGGAGCGTATGCAACAACAACTAAATGAGTTTTGCAACCTTTTCTTAGATAAAGACTAATCGGTATGGATACAAAGAAATTACGTCAAAAGATACTCGACCTCGCTATTCGTGGCAAACTCGTTCCGCAAGACCCAAACGATGAGCCTGCATCTGTATTGCTTGAACGAATCAAGGCTGAAAAAGGACGATTGATAAAAGAGGGGAAAATTAAAAATAGTAAGAAGTCGGTAAAAACTTCCGATACGCCCCATTATCCCTACTTGCTACCTAATAGATGGTGTTTGTCTACTTTAGGTGAGGTGTTTACGCTTCAAGCAGGAAAAAACATAACAGCAAAAGATATTAAGGATACCACCACAGAATTACATCCTTACAAATGTTATGGCGGCAATGGCGTTAGGGGATTTGTTGCATCATATAACAGAGAAGGAGATTTCTCAATCATCGGAAGGCAAGGAGCACTTTGTGGAAATATCAATATTGCTAAAGGAAAGTTTTACGCAACAGAACATGCTGTTGTTGTGGAAAGATATTGTGATATAGATTTAATGTGGGCATATTACACATTGACAGCTTTAAACTTAAATCAATATGCCACCGCTACTGCCCAACCTGGACTTTCTGTTGCTGTTATTAATGATGTCTGTATTCCGATACCTCCACAAAAAGAGCAAGAGAGAATATCAAAAGAAATAGAACATTGGTTTGCTTTAATAGACCAAATAGAACAAGGAAAAGCCGATTTACAGACTATAATCAAACAAGCCAAAGCCAAAATCCTTGACCTCGCCATTCACGGCAAGCTCGTACCGCAAGACCCGAATGACGAACCAGCCATTGAACTGCTGAAACGTATAAACCCCGACTTCATACCTTGTGATAACGGGCATTATACGCAGTTGCCTGATGAATGGGTAGTTGCACCCATGCAAATACTATGTTCGTTGATTGATGGTGATAAGCAAAATGGTATAGAAAGGATAAATCTTGATGTTAAATATTTGCGTGGTGAACGTGATGCCAAAACTTTAACTTCCGGCAAATATGTAGCTGCAAAATCTCTTTTAATTCTAGTTGATGGAGAGAATTCAGGTGAAGTATTCAGAACTCCGATTGATGGCTATCAAGGTAGTACTTTTAAGCAGTTGTTTATCAATAAAAATATAAATGCGGAATATGTGTTACAAGTTATCAACTTGCACAGAAAGATATTACGAGAAAATAAGGTTGGCTCTGCTATTCCCCACTTGAATAAAAAACTATTCAAAGCAATAGAAGCGCCAATACCTCCTTATGATGAGCAGAAAAGAATTGTGGAGGCAGTAAATCTTGCCTTTAAGCAACTGGATGTAATCACGGAAAGCCTATAAACTCTTCGTGATTACATCTAATTGATCAAAAATTCTTTGAACAGTTTCTACAATCCGTATCTGCTCTTTATATGGTGGTAAGGGAAAATCAAAATTACCAATAACAGAAGTACTGATATTAGGTTGTGCTCCTCCATATGCAATTTTTAGTATTTCATCAACTTTTGATTGCATATAAGTATTTCGATAAACAGGAGACAATGAGGACTTGTTTAAGATTTTGATATTTCCTACACGTTGATTTAGGTATGCTGTTTCATCAAACGGATATACCCCCATTTTTCCAGTTGTTGCACCAGACATGGCAATAAGCAAATCTCCTTTTGAAATCTTAAACTTATTGTCCGTAATACCCTCAATATAAACACAGTCAGTTATATTTATCGTATTATGAATGATATTTGATATACGAACTAATGGTATTCCTTGCGGCTTATAATCATTGCTGCTGAAAGCAAAACCATTTTCAATTCTACACAAATCAGATAACTTGCACATAGCCCATCCTGCTGGTAAGTTCTGATAATGCCCGATACGTTTTGCTATATTGTTACTGTATTCATTATAAATCAATGTAATATGGTAACAAAATTCAAAAATCATTTGGCAAAGACTAATCTTGCCAAGAACACCGTCACTTCCTATGTGTGGACGGTGCAGTATTTCCTTAATCATTATGGAGAAGTAAACAAAAAGAACCTTTTGGCATACAAGGGGTATTTGGTGGAGAACTTCAAACCGCAGACGGTTAACCTGCGATTGCAAGGAATTAACAAGTATCTGGAGTTTACGAAACAAGAAAAACTAAAAGTGAAGTTCGTAAAAGTACAGCAAAAGAACTTCTTGGAAAATGTAATCAGCGATGCCGATTATAAATTTCTCAAAGCCCAGCTTAAAGTAGATGGTTATGATGAATGGTATTTTATCGTGTGGTTCATGGCTGCCACCGGAGCACGTGTTAGTGAATTGCTCCACATCAAAGCGGAGCATATCAAAGTGGGGTATCTTGATCTGTATAGCAAAGGTGGAAAGATTCGACGGCTATACATCCCCAAGAACCTACGGACGGAAGCAGAGAAATGGTTGAAGCATCAAGGTTTAACATCCGGCTATATCTTTTTGAATCGTTTCGGACAGCGTATTACTACTCGTGGAATCGCTTCCCAACTCAAACATTTTGCCGAAAAATACGGAATGAACAAGGAAGTTGTTTATCCTCATTCATTCCGTCACCGTTTTGCCAAAAACTTCCTTGACCGCTTTAATGACCTTGCTCTACTAGCCGACCTAATGGGGCATGAAAGCATAGAAACTACACGCATCTATCTACGTCGCACTGCCAGCGAACAGCAGAAGATTGTGGATAAAGTGGTTAACTGGTAAAATCGCATCAGCCTTTAGAAGTGTATTCGTTTACACTTCTAAGGCATTTTGAATGTTATCAAGAACAGAGAATAGTTCTTCTATCTTTTGAACAATGCGTTGTTGTTCTGTCAATGGAGGCAATGGAAATAACCATTCATCAATATGCCCTTTATTAATAGAGGGAGAATTATCTCCTTTCATAAATTGGTTTAATCCATTTACCACATAGTCTGAAACCATAAGATAATAGCAATAATTAGAATTTAGAATTTGTGGAATAGCACTACACACGTAAAATCCTGTCGATGCTATACAATTATCAGTAACAACCTTTGCTATATTGCGCAAATAAGGACGAACCATCGAAAATATAACGTCATTCTTTTGAGTATAACGGCTGGCTCTACTTGGTGCGTTTGCAGTTTTTATTGTTTTAATTTCGTTTATTATTTGCTGTTTATTATCAATGGAATCAATATCGATATATTGAAATTCGTTGTTCTTGGGTTTTGTCGATTTCATAGGGAGAAAGATATTCTTTCCTTTTACCCAAACCCAATTTTGAGGCAACTTCTCACTATGCCCGTTATCACAAGGTATGAAGTCGGGGTTTATACGTTTCAGCAGTTCAATGGCTGGTTCGTCATTCGGGTCTTGCGGTACGAGTTTGCCGTGAATGGCGAGGTCAAGAATTTTGTTCTTGGTTTGTTTGATGATGGTTTGTAGGTCGTTACTATTTGTTTCGATAGCATTAACAAAAGACATCCATTTATCTACTTCGCTCAAAATTCTATTTTGTTCTTCTTTCGGTGGAATCGGAATTAAGAAGTTTTTCAGGACATCAAAGGGAGGGATATTTTTTATAGCTGTTCCTTTACTTTCTTTATACGCTTCTTGTTTGAGAATAAAATCAAAATAAAGTAGATAAAAACGTTCAATTTCACGATTGTATAAACGTATTAACATTAGAGCTTGATTAATAATACCTTCTTGGATATTTTGTGGCAGAACATAGGTTTCTCCAATGGTTCCAGCACAACTAACGATTATATCATATGGATGAACTGCAAAACTACTCAGTGAACAATATTTTTCCTTTGAAATATAATACGAACCGAGTTCATGGTCTTTTTGAATAGCATTTTTCTGTTCATATACTTTATATGTATCATCGCCTTTTTGAACAAACATTGCTTTTGTTAGGCTACTTCCAAATGGACCTTTTTTGTAGAAAGCTAAATCATCCAACCTACACCACACCCAATTATCAGGCACCACAAACGGTACGTTCTCATAATGGGGCGTATGTAAAGCTGTCTATCACTTTATTGCATTAACAAAGATGTTTAGTCAAATTTACTTTACGCATTGCTCTATATGATTACAAATAAGATACTATCCGCCCTTGCCACTCTTAATCGGTTTGCAAAGCCATTTTGCCATTTTTGCACAACGGATTGCTCAGTTACGTTCATCCTCGTCTTTGTCTTTTCCCCATCCACTATCGTGATTGCCACCGCATGAAGATGACATAGAAATAAAGTCAAAGAAAAGTGATATAAAAAGAAATAGGGTATAACTCATTGAGCTACACCCTATATTCCTATTTGTAGTTATCGTTGTTTACCGATACTTACTTCACTTCCTCAAAATCAACGTAATATATCTATCAGCGACTTGCGTACACGTGTTGCAAATATAACGCAAATCCGAAAATAAGCATCCATAAGCAACACACGCTCTTGCTCACAAAAGTACGATTTTTATTCATAAATAACGAGATGTAAACGCATAAAAATCAAAAGAAAGCGATGTTTTTAACA
>ENA-ORRZ01000109-ORRZ01000109.1-human-gut-metagenome-genome-assembly--contig:-NODE-109-length-79196-cov-7.954271_pt1 | contig 79196 bp, 121 predicted proteins | sample MGYA00242185_ERZ509152 | MGnify/ENA primary metagenome ERZ509152 (study PRJEB26280, sample SAMEA2338668) | human gut metagenome | biome: human gut; feature: human-associated habitat; material: faeces... | reverse complement strand
CTACACAATACTTAGATAAATTATCACATATAGACTTTACTAAGCCTATACAAGCTTACTATATATTTGATCATAAAGAAGAATTCGATACTCCTAACTTTAATAAATCAATAGCTGATGTAATAGCAGATTACTTTGGAGTAGACGATCATCAAATAGTAAATGAGATATGTCTTCAAGGCAAGATAGTAGATACATATGACGAAGGCAAAATACACATATTTTTATATAACATATAACAAAAGCACCCTCAATTGGGTGCTTATTTATTTATAAGTCTTTACGATACTTATTATATATTCTTATAAATTTTTGTGAATTTCTATTTGCTTGATTATAGTTATAGCTATAGTTTTCGAAGTATAACCCTCTATTATAATATGCATAAGTCCACCATATTACATTACTAGGATGTTTCTTTTTAGCTTTATTATAGCATAGAGTTATCATTTCATATGAACCTGCTTCTATATTATCTGCTACGTTATATTTTAATCCATTAGCTATTTTACTTCCCATAGCTTTTCTTATTGTTGGTATTACACTACTATTAACTTGCATGATTCCATAATCTACAGAACCATTTCTATTTACATGTCTTATCATTTTAAAATCTGATTCTACTTCCATTGTAGCAAGTAATATTGCTACTTTTCTTTTATATTCTGAATCACTTGTGCTTTTATTTGATCTATTTCTAGCTGTTGCTGCTGCTCTTTTTATTTTATATTTTGATATACTTGGGTGAGCTTTTTTATTATTGTTATACACTCTATTTACACTACTGTTACTTAAAGTATGTGAAGATGCTGCACTTGCTTTAACAGGTGCACATCCTAGAACAAGACACATTGCTAATGCTCCTGCTATTATTTTCTTTGTTGTCCTGGGCCCGACTATTCTCTTTATAATTTTTATCATTTAATCAATCTCCTTTTAATTATAATTTTTGCTATGTTATTGTATTACGTATAAATGTTACCATATTTGTAAATAATTTGTAACTTCTTATGATTATTATAGCATAGTAATATAATTATTTAGCACTTTTTATTTCTATTTCACGTCTTTTCTTATTAATCGCCTCCATTTTTAATTGCTTAATAATGTTGCTATTAACTTGTTTGTGACTTGACAAATCACATGCATTACAGTCTTTACTTAATTCACAATATTTTACATATTTACATTTAATATTTTTCATAATTTTTATCACTCCTGCATGTTTACTGACAGAATTACTGACATAAAAATACTAAAGCGTTGCAATTACTTATATTATTTTAGATGACATAAAATAAGTAGTTTTATGCCAATAAAAAGGAGCTGCAATTATACAGCTCCATAGTTTGCTTGAGTTTTTAGTATTACAAACTTAATTAGTAATCATAAAAGTGTTACAAAAATCAAAAATATATTACTCATAGTGTCATCACTCCCTTACAAGTTTTTTCTAAATTCTGCTATAATATATTCATGCTTTTGCTTTGTATTTTTATTTAAGAATTTTATCTTATGGTCTGGATGATTTCTCTCAAATAACCAACCATCTTCTGTCATTATTTTAATATGAATATTTAGAGACTCATAATCTGAATACAGAAATACTATTTTCTTTCTTTGTAAATAGATATGAGTCTCATCTTTCCAGAATAATATTTTCTCTTTATTTAGTTTTTCTTCTAACTGTTCTAATGCTACGTTACTTAATGTTTCCATAATATATGTACGATGTCCTTTCTATTGATTGTATTCCTCCTGATATATTATTCTACAAAAGTAAGCAAAATATTACTATAATTCTTTAGCAGATTTATTATCTTCTTCTCCTGTTAATATACTTTCTAGAAGTTTTTGTGCTTTAACAGTCTCTGCTATTGCTGCTGCATTATGTTCTTTAGCATTTGTTGTATTAGGATCTGTATATGGTTTACCTATTTCAGATGTTAAAGTTTCTAGGTTAGAATGAGTTATTTCTCTTTGTGCTTCTTTAACTGCCTCTAATGCATTTACTACATATATATGTGCCAATTGAGATTTTTCATCTACGACTAATTCTTTACTAGTAGCTTGTGCTAATTCTTGAGCTTGTTTCATTTGTGCATATATTTCAGCTCTTTGTCTTTCTATTTCTTCCATTATGATATAAGCTTCTTCGCCAAATTTTTCTACTAATTTAGATAATTTAACATTTTTAAGTCTTTTCATTTGTTCATAAGCTACTTTACTAAATCTAAATGAACCATCTGCTAATCTAGATACATCTAATATTTCAACTGATTCTGGGTCAACACCATATCTCTTAGTGATATAATGGCGTGCTTCATCTGCAGTTTCATATAGACGAGTACAAACATAAACAGATTGTGCTTGATTAAAACCAAATCCCATATAACCTGTCATTTCTAAACTATAATCAGTTCTTTGATTCTTTCTAGGATTTAATTTATTTCTTAACTGTATAATGTTAACTTCTAATGCTCTATTTAAGCCTTGAGATAAGCATACTGTGTGTTTAAAATCGCTTAAATATGTTGCTTTATATTTATTTCCTTTTGATTTAAGTAATAGTCGCACAGCTTTACCACTGTTTTCTAGGTCTTCTTTTATAACTAATGCTTCATCCATAGTTTTAACTACGTCTTCTAACTCAAATGCAATTCTTTTTCTAGGTGTTAATGATATTATAGCTATTTCATATTTACCTTTGAACATTTCTTCGCCTTTTCTTATTAAACCTTTGTTACTTAATACTTCGCTTGCTTTTTTCATCTTTATATTCCTCCATTAATTTAAATATTTGTATAAAAAAAAGAACCAGTATTTCTACTGGTCCTCATCTATCTTTATTATAATAGTTCTGAAGTTATATATGCTGTATCATATGGTGTAACTACTTGAGCTTCGTATGTTTCAACATCTTCTACTGTTTCTTCTATAGTATTGCCATTTTCATCTACAGTTTGTACAACTCTTTCAACTATTCTGTTTCTTACTGTGTCATTATCATCAAGTTTGTCTTTGTCTGATATAAAGATTATATCAGCTTCTTTTATATCATCTACTATTTGACCTCTAGCATGTGCATTCATAGATACTAGCTCATAAAGATTAGGTTTAGTTGTTTTAACTAGTCCTTCTAGCATTACAGTAGTTCTAGATTTATTATCTAAAACAGTACGGCTATAGTCACAAACACCAGAACCTAAGTCTGCCCATATTAGTTTTCTATTTTCAACATCTATTACACAAGGTATAGTAGATCTTTCCTCACTAGTTAAATCTAGTTTAACTTTAGCTAATGAAGGTTCGTATGATGCTATTTCAGCACCTTCTGGGATTTCCATATATCCTACGAATGCTTCAGGTAATTGATAGAAAGGTTGTGAGCTAAATGAATGTACAGTTACAACCATATATCTTACATCTTTTCTAACTTTATTTAGTTTTATATCTATATATTCAGTAGCTCCGCCTTTATTATGTGGTGCATCTGTAAAATCACCAGAGTGTTGACAGCCTTCGGCATGTGGTTTAGAGAAGTTAACTCTGTCTACCATTTTGAAGTCTTTATCATACATTCCTATAGATAAGTCTAAGTCTGTACGATATTCTCTTTCATCTATCATGGCGTTTAACCAATGACAATAGAATCTTATATTGTCACTTGTTATATCGAATTTAGATCCTCTTTCAACTGGTTTAGATGTTTTACTCATGTCTCTTAATTTAAGAGGAGCAACATATTGTCTTATTTCTGGGTCTATATAGATTTTACCTAATTCAGGTTTTTCTGCTAACATATTTTCCATTAGATCAGATAATAATTCTGATACAGAAACTAATGTGTCTATATCTAAGTCTTCTAGGTTATTTTCTCTGGCATATAGCTTCGCCATTTGTCCCTTTGGATAGAAAACTCTTAAGTTATTATTACTAGATCTATTTTCAAAATAGTTAGCTATAGTTAATAATGTACTTACTGGTACGTTATTATACGCTGCTTTAACAAAGCATTGTACAACTGCATTAGTATTATATTCTATTTCTTCAGCTAATAATAATACTCTATTTAAACTTCTAGCGAATTCGCCAGGTCTTTGTTCTAATAATTTTAATACAGTGTGTATATCTTTATTTTTAAATGCTCTTTCTTTTCTGCTGTTAAATGTTTTTGATTGTAAACTCTTGGCATTATTTCTTAGGCCGTCGAAACATTTAAAAGTATTAGCATATCTAGTTTTATATTCACCTGGATGTATCTTTTCGCCAAGCTTTAAGAACATTGATTTATGTCTTAGTAAGTCTTCATAGTTATTAGTACCTAGTTTATTAAACATATCTAACAACATTCTTCTTTCATATCTTTTGAAGTTTCTAAACTTACTAGGGCGTGCTAATGATACATCTCCATCAGATAATGCTACAGCATATCTTAATACATCTGTATAAGTTTTAAAATATTTAGACACAATATTTCTTACGTTATTGTATCCATATTCTTTAACTAATGTAGAAGTTATATATGCTATATTTTCTTTTATATCTAATGTTTCGGGCATTAATTTATCTATTCTTATGCCAGAACGTATAAAAGATAATTCAGATAATATAACATCTATATCTGATTGGTCTTGGCTTGAATAAGATACTTTACTGTTTATTAATTGTTTACACATATTAATATAATCTTCTTCAGTACCTAAATCTATTCTTTCTAAAGAACTATCAACTAATACGTTATTAAGTTCTTCTTTGAATAGCTCATCGCCATATCTTTCTATTAATGCATCCATTGCTTCTGGATCATCTTTTAAATCTACATAAGCGTATTGAAATACTCTTATTGATAGGTTTTCTGGGAATTCTGCGGTAGAGAAGTTATGAAATAATGGTGTCATATTTTCTCTTTCTCCACGATTTTCTCTACAAAAATCAACTAATGACTCTCCTAGCATTTCTATATAGTCATAATATTTATCTGCTAATGCATTAGCCAAGTCTGTAGACATTCTAAAGCCTAGACGTTTTAATTCTTCTGTTAATGCATACATCATTTGCATATTTTGTTCAGATGCGCCTACGGCTTTTATATCTCCTACCATAAATTGTTTCTTTCTTCTAAATAATATTGAATTCATTTCTCTTGTTATCATAATATAACCTCCTTAAAATATAAGCGTAATGCCATACACCATTTGTATGGGCTTTTTAGTATACATAATATATATACGGTTAACCTTTTAATGCAAATTCTTTGTGATTTTTGGATTACCGTTATTGTCTATATAAATTCTCTTTGTATAATAAAGTCCTAGAGCACGTAATCCAAATGATTTTCTCTTAGCGCCTTTATGATATCTCATTTGATTTACAATAATTAAATCAACATCATTGTCTTTACATAGAGCTATTATCTCTCTTATTTTTTTAAAGATACCGAAATCATATTGTAAATTATTTATATTTTTATCACTTGTTACATTAGGTAATGAATCAATTACTATAGTGTCTAAATCATTAATAGTTTGTGTAACTAATTCACATATATTATCAATATCATTATTTCTAAAGATAAACATATTCTCAGGATAATTTAAATTGTCTTGAAGCTTACAATCTACATCTATATATAATGATGCTTTATTTTTATCTAATAATGATAATGCATATAATGTTTTACCTGTAAAGCTATTTCCATATATTTCTGTTATCTCAACCATTTTAGTTTGTTTCGCTATTTGCGTCTCCAACGTCAACATGATCACCTTCATATCCTGTATCTATATCTGTATCTGGTTCTGGTTTTTCTATTGGAGCGTACATATGCTCTATTCTTTCTCTATTTGCTTCAATTAATTGATGTGTTGCTCTAACACTATCAAATATTTCTAGGTATTCATTGTCTAATTTATCTTGTACACCTAATTCTATCTTTTTATTTATTTCGTCTGTCTTAGAATCTAATTCTAGCTTTTGAGATATTTCATTAAATAAATCACTAAATGCAATTATAATATCATCAAAATCTATTTCTACATTATTTACTGAGAAATGTACAGATGACATTAATTCATTAGTACTTATTATTGATTCACTCTGATTAACAATGTTATTTAGTTCTTCTATTGATAATGAACTATTAGTTTTAGTAGCTATTTTTATTAATAGTTCTCTAAGGACAGTACCTGTTGCTATATTTATTTTTGATAATTTCATAAATCTATCTCCTTATATTATTAGAGGCGTTAATTAAAACGCCTCATTATTATAATCTTTACCCCATTCAGAACATATTGCTCTAGCCATACAACTAGAACAGTGATATCCTGTGCATGGATATAGTAAGTTACTTTCTATACAGTTACCTACATTTTTTACTATTAATTCTAATTTATTTAAGTCTCTTTCTAATCTTGCTGTATATTTATCTTTGCTAATATTATAATTATGATAAGTAATAAAAGTATTCTTATTAAACATCTCTTTTATAGCATATGCGTCTAGACTATGTTTAATGTTGTTATCTATTAAATATGATTCTGGCATTCTACTAGAAAAACTAGGTACTAATATTTCTATGTCATCTCCATATTTAGATATCATATCTATTTGTCCTTCGACTGCATATGATGTTCCGGGTATTTCTATATGATATGGAATATCAACATCTAATATTTCTATATGTTTATCTCTTAATAATTCATATACTCTATATAGCATACCCCATCCTTCTATTACTTTTTTAGGCAATATCTCGTTTTGATGTTGAATACATACTTTATCCCAATGCTTTTTAATTCTAGCATCAAGACCTTCTAATCCATTATAATTATAATCATTAATGGTCCATTTATATGATTTATGCAATAATGTATTATATGTATCAGGTTCATTAATATTATTATTTTTATAAACCATATATTTTATTGGACAAGATATAAAGTTTAATAAATCAGATTCTTTAATCAGCATTATCTTCACCTACTCTAGGATATTTATATATTGCATCTTGCATTCTTATACAATCTACAAACATTTGTTGTATTGATCCTACAGTTGGTCTACAAAAATGTACTTCAGTTGCTTCACCATCTTGAGCTTCTATTAGTTGATAAATTTGTTCATAAAATTGTTTAGGAATTCCATATTCAAATTCATCAAGAACTTCTATATCATTGAATTCTTCTCTTATTCTGAATAGAGAAGTAATAGGGTGTTCATCATCTCTATAGCAATTTCTTAGCATAGCTGCTATTATTAATACATCTATATATTGTTGTCTTGTTGTAGGCTGCAAAACGTCTCTATATATCATATCGTCTAATATTATCTCGCATAACTGTAAATCTTTATCTGTAAGAGTATAATTAGCTTTTTCTAGGGCCTTTCTTACAAATATTCTTTCGTCATTTTCCATTAGAAAGTTTATAAATCTTTCTCTGTTAGATGTATCTGCTAATTCTGGAAACATTTCTTTACAAGTTACTATTCTTATTCTATTTTTCATATATGCCATTCACTCCTAGTGTCTATTTTATTTTCTTTAATATTTTTGATACTTCACTTTTATTTAGTTCTTCGTCATTTAAATATATGTGTGTACTTTTATCTATCATTCCTTTGAATGGTCTAAATTCGCTCACTATAATTGCAGCTCCAAACCATATAAAAAAATTCGAGAACACAAACTTTAAAATTTCTAATGCCATTGACATCACTCCTATATACTTATATTTTAGATTCTTGATATTGTTTTATTATGTTTTGCATTCTTCTTATTTGTCCATCTATAAGTTTATTGTATCCTTCTCTAGCTTCATCTTCTGTTAATGCATAATATCTGTTATGTGCGAGTACTGCACTAGATTTCTTTATTTTACCTTTTTTATTGTATTCATAGAATTTGCGATCTTCGATTATTCCTAATACAGGTGGTTGATTTAGTAAAAGACTATCGCATTTTGAACTAGGTTCAAATGCATAGCCCCATACATCTTTGCCTACGATTTCATCACTGTATCTGTTGTTCATAACTACATTCCTCCATAATCTTTTAGTACCTCTTTTATTGTCAGAGGCAGTATTCTACCTATTTGCTTTCTTAGTACAGATTCTTCTATATCTTTTAATATATCGGATTCTTCTTTTATCATATCTTCATATACAAGTGGAGTTAATGTCTTTATTAATAGACCCATTTTTTCTATTATAAAGTCTTCTCTTGTTAAAACTCCTTCATCTACTTGTTTAAGCATTATTTTATCTACTCTAGGCTTAGTAAGTACTGTTTTTATTAAAGCTCTTTCTTTTTCATACACATTAGGATTCTTAGGCAATTTTTGTTTTTGTATTTCTGCAAATCTTTTGCTTACAAGTTTTACAAAGCATTGCTCTTGATCGCGATTTTTGTATTTAGGATTTTTAACTACTATACCTTCGCCTTCGTCTGGTCTTAAAGTCATAGTAGATTTTCCTATATACTGAGTTAATTGATCGTAATCTTTAAATTCTCCAATATAGAAAAATGGTACTACGTTTAGACCAAGTCTTTCAGCTTCAAATATTACTAAATCATCTGGTAAATATTCTTCTGTTTCTTCATCCCATATACTAAACAAATAAAAGTTATGATAATATTCTTCTTTATAAGCCACTTTATGTGGCACTAACCATTCTCCTACATATCTGTATGTAGGAACTAATTTTTCTTTTATTGGTACAATATTTTTAACTACCCAGTCATAATAGCCTTGTAATGTATTATCATATTGTACTCTTTTTTTTCTTGAGAACGCAGAAACCCCTTTTGGTGATTCGCAATCGTCATCTCTTATAAAACTTGCATTAGCTCCATCTATCTTTTCTGTAATACTTATTCTGTCTCCTGGAGTTAATACTTCTGCTGTTTGCGGTTTTCCATATCTTACGATGTCCATATATTTCTTTAGTTCTTTCAAATGCTATTCCCTCCTTATTGTCTCTTTTTATTTACGTATGGATATGTTCTATCCTCATAATATCGTTTTTTACACGATGGGCATACGTGTTCATGATATTGTCTTTCTTGGTCCTCCAATGTAGAATAATAAATAGTTTCTATACCACATTTATCACAATAGTGTTGTAAATATTCTACATTATCGGATATTTTAGTTTTTTTAATCATAGTATCACTCCTAACTTTTTAATAAAAATACATATGCGGCAGTCAATATAATAGTTGTTGATATAACCTCTACTATTATAAACATTAGACTACCTCATGTGTTACTTCTAATGTATCAGGGTTAATTATAATTAATGTCTTTCCAGGATTTACTTTTTTAAAATAATCAATACAATGACCACTGCCACTTTTCATATCTCTTACGCATGCTATCAATATATCGCTATTATTTGCTATATATTCATTTCTTTTAAATAATTTCTTAGGATTATATTTACCTTCTGCTGTATTAGGCACTTTATAATCATCTAATGTATCTACATATGTTAAATAATCTGAATGCTCTTTACATTCTTTATATATATTTCTAGATTCAGCTGGCCATTTAACATCTTGTTCTTCAAATGGTATAGCCATTTCTATTTCAATTTGTTCTGGGTAATAGTATTTCATTTCTTCTAGTGCATACCAGGCTTCTGTATCGAAGCCTAGAGCGCCTCCCACTATTGCTTTTATAGATTTATCTTCAGTAGATTCTATTATATCTTTTAAAACTTCTTCTATTTTATCTCCTAAATTGTCCCATTGTTTATTGCGCTTATATCCATAAAGTTTATCCGGTCTATGACCTGTAAATCCTACTTTAATCATCTATCATCCCTTCTTTCTTTAGCCATTCTTTAATAATTGTCCATGAAATTGCAAATACAAGAGCCAATCTCCAGTTAAAATCTAATATTCCATAAATATTTAAAGGATTAACACAAAACTTATTGAATAATAGATTTAAAAGAGTAAATATTACGAAACATACAATAAATGTTTTTACTGCTGTTTTTGATATATTTTTAATCATATTTATGCTCCTTATCTACTTTAATTGTTCCATCGCTATTATATACAGGACTCATAAAACCTTGTTGATATTCTGTATTTACATAATAATGAACACCTGTTTCCATATCTACTACTTCAATCACCATCTCTCTTCCTATACTTTTTGTTTTTGATAAAACATAAAAGCCACAAGAGTTTTCAGTGGATGTAGTCATTGCACATCCACTAGTTAATATTCCTAAAACTGCCATAATAGCTAATATAGTTGTTTTCTTATTTTTAATCATAATTATTCTCCTATTATTTCTTGCATAGATTTTTTATAGTCTATGCTATATACTATTTTTCTTGCTACTTCATCCATAGCTTCTTTAGCTTCTATTTCATCTGCATTAGTAGTTTTCATATAATCTTTTAAAGCATTTAATCTTTCTTGTAAATCTTTTAGTTCTTGAGTTTTAGCTTCAATATTCATTTCTAATAAAGTTTTTTCGTCGTTTAATCCTCCGTTTGTTTCTTCTGCTTTAGCTTTTTCTGATAACCAAGCTTCTTCCTTTTCATTTAATTCTTGGACTAAACTCTTTAAAATATCTTTATTGATATTTTTACCGAAGTTAAAATCAGCTCTATATAAAGTTATTAAATTTTGCTCCTGTTTATCTACTACTAATATAATGTCATCTGCTAGTCTATATTTACATTCATTGTGATTTTGGAACTTACCAGTATATATTTCCTTACTGTTATCATACATTTTATTTAAATCTTTTTCGTATTCAGCTCCATACATAGTTACATTAGCTTTTAATGCATTTTTTTCTATTCCTTTTATTCTTGATGCATATCTTTCTCTTGCATGTTTTGTTGCGTTAATCATAATAATATTCCTCCCTATTTTTTAGTTAAATTATAAGTATCTAATATCCATTTTATTTTACATAAGTTGTCCATATTATATTTGCAATCCCTACAATGTGGAAAACTTTTTTTGCAGAATTTATCAAATTCTTTGTTTAGATCATATGCGGACATTTCTTTTTGTTCTGATTTTTTTTCGCCTTCTAGCTTACATTGTATCCAGCTAGTAGTATTGTTGGTTGTCCATGATGTAAATCCACAATCAAATGTTTTAAATAAATTTTTCTCTTCGTCGTAGCCAGCATAATGTCTTTTGAACCATTCGTCATTATCGCCATCTCTAACTAATACCTTTGTATCTATTGGCACTTTGCTCCAATCTGTTCTTGACCATATTTGATTTCCATTTATATCATAGACTTTCATGATATTTTTGTTATAATCAGTTTTATGACGTAAATCATTATAATATCCATCTTCTACATGAACTTTAAAACTACCGCTAGGTTCTAAGGAAAGTTGTTCAGTTCTTCTGTATAAGTTTCCTTGTATTATAAAATAGATATTGCCTTCTTTGGTTTCAAAACTCATTCCATTTTTTAAATCTGTTTTTTTCATTGCATTCCTCCTAAGTATATAAATTATCTGATACTTCTTTTACTTCTAAAGTGACTTTGTTTGTTTGTAGTATTGAGCCAACACATATTAGTTCATGTTCTACGTTCACTACTCTATACTTTTTATCCAAACAGGATAATCTTTCTCCTATTCTAGGTATAGTAAATGAATGACCAAATAAACCATTTACTATTTGCTCATTATTATCCATATCTATTATTTCTACTGTCGTCATTCTCAATTATATTCCTCCTATTTTATTATTTATTATCTAATATATAACAACGGTACAATCATAAGCTGTAACTAAATTAAATAACCATTCAATATCTGAATTATGTAGTCTTATGCATCCGTTACTTACTGCTTTACCTATAGATGATTCATTATTATTTCCATGTATTGCATATACAGTTCCTTCATAATTGTCTACTTTAAGACCTAACCAGTATTTGCCTAATGGATTATTAGGTGCGCCTCCAGCTATATGTCCTTTATAGTACGGTCTATTTTTAATTTTATTAACTATTTTAAAATAGCCTTTAGGCGTAGGAGTACTTGATTTACCAACTGCACAGCGCATAGTTCTTACTAATTTGCCATGTGAATAACATTTCATTTGTTTATTAGATAAACTAACTGTTATTCTATCTACAGTTATATGAGCATTGGCTTTATTAGTAGTTAAATATTGTGATGCTACATAACCTATAGCATTGTTATATATAACTTTACTCCAGCCACTGCCATAAGTAGCTATCACTTTAACTTTTTGTCCTCCACGTATAGTCATTATTTTCCATGAGTTAGTGTTTGGTTCTTTTCTTAAATTAAGATCATTCTTAGTATATTTAAATACGCCTTGACCTGTTATATTAGTGTTTTTATTAGTATCTTTAGATGAGCTGCCAGTGTCTCTTTTTAAATATAAACTACTTACATAATATCCGTTACTTAATTTAGCCCAGCCATATCTATCTATAGACACAACTGTTACTGTTTGACCTAATGCTAACTTTTTAATTACTGGATAATTAGTTCCAGGTCCTTTTCTCATACATAAAGCTGCTGTAGTTTTATATTGAATAGATAAAGCATCTACATGTTGTACTATGCCTATTGTTCCTGTTGTAGCAGCGGCTATTGCTGCAGCAGTTATTATTTCTGATTTTTTCATTATATTCCTCCTTATTTGCGCACAAAAAAAAGCAGATAAATTAATATCTGCTTTTTAATCTACATATTTATATTAGCAAGGTTTTTTCTTGCCACTTGATTTTTTGCTTCCGCTTTTCTTAGCTGAACTCTTTTTGCAAGCCATTTATATCACCTCTTGCATATATATTACTCTCCTATTTGAATATATACTTTAGACTTGCCCCATTTAACTTCTATAAAATCTGGCTTGTCTAAAGTTTTAACTAATTCGGGTCTATTTCTTCTTACTTCTGATGTAGAATTAACTACACCTGCATTCACTAATATTCTAGGCAAGAATCTTTCTTTGGTGAATATTACATCTTCTTTAATTGAGTCCCATTCGTCATATTCATTACAAAACATATACCATGGATGACAAATAGGATCGCCAATTACTATATCTTTAACTATTATTTTTTTAGCCATAATATTGTCTCCTTATATATAATAATCTTTAGGTGCTACACCATGTTCTTCTTTAAATTCATTTATAAATCTTTCATCATCGATTAGTAAATTATAACCTCTATTGTTCATCATACTTATTATGTCTTCTAATGGTACGCTGGTAGGATCCCATGATACAGTTTCTGGGCTATCTATACTCGTTAATTCTGCAAGTGCATCTTCTAGATCTTCGTCCATAGTATCATCAAATCCTTTGCATTGATTCCAAAATTCTTTTTCTACAACTATTGCCCAATCTATTTTTTCTCCGTCTTCAAATTGATCATGAACTACTGTAAAATATATGTCTTTCATGTTATCCATTCCTTTCGTCTTTGAATTCACATCGTTTTATAGTTGTTAGATTTTGCATATGTCTTATTAAGCATAACCCAGATTGATTATGTAAACAAGATTTGCAAAAATATTTCTTTTTCTTAGCAGCCATTAATCATCATCCTCCTCTGAGCCATACAATGACATATTTGCATTTACACCTCTAGGAAAAGCTTGTTGAATTGTATTGTAATATTCTGAAGCTGCAATACTATTTGCTGTATATACATGATCTCTTGCTAATAAACGTATGCGCTCTACGAGCTCATCTTTTACTTCATCTTTTGCATTTTTTAATTTAATATAGCGTTCATAGTCTGATCTTTGAGTATATACTCGTCCTTCCATGTTCGCAAATTCATTTTCTATTTTATTATAATTATAGAATTCATTTATATATTCTATTAGCTTATCATAGTCATCAAATGTCATTCTTTTGATAGATTCTTCTTTTAATCCATCTTCACATTCTAATGAAAATACATTACCTTCTGATGCTATAATTAAATCTACAATACTAATAAATATATAAGTAGCACCTAGCTCTTTAGCTAGGCACATTTTTGATTTTAAAGTCATATCTCTATCTGAGTTTAGGAACATTATTTTCTCCTTCCTTTCTCCTATTTCTTAACCATTCTTCCCATTCATCACCAGTAACATAATTTTTGGGATATTTCTCTTGTTTTTTATTTTTTAACTCTTCAAGTATTTCTTTGATTGTTTTATTCTGTATCAAAATACATCTCTCCTGTATTATTAATATACATATTATCTGTTCTAAGAGTTCGAATTGTATTAGTAGTAGTATCCAGCATATTTGATATTCCTGAGATCATTTTTTTCTTCGTTCTTATAATGTTCTTCTATAATGTTATAATCATAAAATTGATTAATATAATTTATTAAGTCATCATAGTCTGCAAATGTTTTGTTGGTTTCTTCTTCTGTCAATAAACCACTATTGCTTCTGACTTCATAATTATCTTCATCAAATTTAAGTATTGTTATAGAAGACGGATCTTCGTATTTAAAGCATCCAAATAAGCAGTAAGCATTCATAACATCTATTGCAAGCTTATATCCCTTTTTGATGTATTTATTTATTCTTATTTCTCGACTCATCTTTTCTTCTCTCTTTTGTTGTTTTACATCCTTAATAAAACTATTTTCTTCAGGGTCTCTAAATGGATTGCCTTCGTAATATTTCATGCGTCTGCTATTAAATTTCATAGTATTCTGAGTCTCCTACTGACATTAATGTTACACCGTTATAATCATCCGATGTTAACACTATTTTTCCATCTCTATACATTTGTGCTACTTTTTCATCTGCATATGCTTCTGGATCTTCTATATTATCTGGAATCTCTATTTCTATCTCTCTATTTAAATGTTCTTCTATATTAACTTTAACTTTCTTCATCTGGAACCTCCTTTGTGATAAATTTATTATAGCTAGCTGTTTTATCATCTATCTTATATGTATAATATTGATATACTCTAATAGGATCATAATCTAATAATATTGCTTTTTTCCAATTGCTATTTGGATTATCTCTAACAAATACTTCATCACCAGGTTTAAATTTATTCATCCATAATCTTTGTTTTATTTCTTTTATTATGTTTTCCATAGTATATACACTTAAAACATTTCCATGTATTTCTAATTCTTCTGCTATTTTATGATGTAGATTTAATGCCTCTTCTTTTGTTTGTAATCTACCTTCTTTTTTGTAATTGCTTTCATTAAAGCCTAATAATATATTTATATTGTCATATTCTTGGAATGTTCTTCTAACTAATGTATGCAAATTTTTATCGTTTTTGCCATATACTTTATCATATACACAAGTTAAAGGTAGTGGTCTATCTGTTATTATTACATCTACTTTATCTTTAACTCTAAATAATCTATGATTTTGTTTTGCAAAGATATATAGCTCATCCTTCATCGTATCTATTCTATTTTCATAAACTAAATCTTTAGCGAATTCGGATACCATTTCTACGTTGTATCCTTTTATTTTTAATTCTGAAAATATTTTGGCCATTGTTGTAGATTTTCCACAACCTGGACCACCCCATAGATTAATAACCACGCACATACTACCATCTTCCTTTCTCTACTTTCCACTCGCATCCACATTTATTGCAAGTGTAATAAACGTATTTTACAGTTGATCCTAAGAAAAATCCACCTTCATGTTCATCACCTTCAAGAGCCATAAATGCTTGTGTACCACATTCTGGGCATATATCGCTAATATCTAATTTTTCTCTTTCTCTTTCCATCTTTGCTTCTGCTGCGGTTTTTGTTACTATTCTTTTTCCCATGATATTTACTCCTTGTTTTTGCCACATATAGAACAATGCATTTGAGAACTTCTCATTTCATATTCTGAGTCATATACCCATGCATCTGTTCCATCTGGGTTTTTATGCTTACATGTTTTCTGTAAATAATTTTCTTTCTTTTCTAGATGTCCTGTTACATTAATATATCCTAATGCATCAACATCATCACGCATTATTTTGTACGGACATCTTTCATATCTTGTTTCTTCTGCCATGCAATTATAGTCACTGAAAAATCTACAGTATTTTAAATTGCATGTTGGTTTATCTATAAACATATTATTATTCTCCTTCGGAATCTGCAGAATCCCATTTAAAAGTTATACAATAATCTTTAATGAAATCATCATCATCTATGATTAAGTTATATCCTTTTTGTTTCATTTTATTTGTCAATTCACCAATTGATATATCATCACACCATTGTAATGTACCAGTCGTAACTTCTTCTAATCCTAATTCTTCAAAAGCATCTATTAATTCTTGTTCTGGGGCATCATCTATTGCTTTATATTTATCCCAATATTCTTTATCGCAATAAACTGCTTCTTTATATATTTCACCATCAAAACCTATATGGTCATAAGTCATCATATATATATCTTTCATATTATTCTCCTTTTAAGTTTAAGTCTATAAGACTAGATCTATATATTTTAGTTTCTTCATCAAATTTAAGCACCTTATCTATTAATTTATTTCTTTCCTTGACGACTAATTCTTTTGCACAAGCTTCACTACAACAACTTTGAGCTACAGTACTGCTTGGTAAATATACAAAATATTCTAATATATCGTTATCAAATGTTTTTTCACAATTACGACATTTATTCATCTTTATTCTCCTCCTTATCCATTAAATCAAATAAGTTAATATCAGTTTTTATAAATATTTCATCTAATGCATCATTATATGCTTTTTGTTGTTCTGGTGTTAAATGTGTCATACCACCTTTAAATCTTTCCCAAGATTCATGTTTTGCTTTTATTATTTTGTATTGTATATAATCTTCTACTACACCTATTAACAGAATAATAGCAGCAAATCCAAAGATAAAAGATATACATATAGCTTCCAATGTGGTAAGTCCAGCATTACAAAACGTTATTATTAAAGTTATCATTATTATTATCGATAATATTTTTATTGCAATAATTTGTTCTATTTGTTTGAGCAATTGTTTCATATTATTCCTCCTCATTGTCATCATCAAATGCTACTGACATTAATCCATCGACAGCTACGTATATTGCAATACTAAGCATTAAAAATAAAAGAATAAATATTATCTCCATAATTATCTCCTCCTCTTATAATCATAGCAGGGACCAAGCCCTGCTATAACTTTATTTTATTATATTTTTAGACTTAGCTGCTTTTAACCAATCTGGAAATTCTCCTAATAGAGCTTTATATAATTCTTCATCGTTTAATTTAGTTAAATTAGAGATTTTTAAGAAGTCTGCATTATCTACAACTCTTCCATCCATATCATCTAATTTTTCTAAGAAATTAAATGATGAGTTACCTATTCCTACAAATTGCCAGAATAAAGGTTTGTCAGAAGCTTTTCTTATTGCTTTTGTAGCTTTGTCTTTATCTGAATTGAAACAATCACCATCAGTTATAAATATTACAAATGTAGGTATGTCGCCTTCTTGATTATCGACTACTTTGTTTATAGCTGGAGAATAATTTGTTCCTCCCATGCTATATTTTTGTAATATTTTTTCATCTGTTATATAGTTGCTAAAGTTATTTATATTTAATGGCGCTAACTGTTTACAGTTATTACTAAATAGATATAGTTCCATTTCACCATCATCATCAAATCTTAATGCTAATGGTAATAATCTGTTTAATGTTTCTTGTACAATGCCATCTTTATATAACTGATCCATAGAACCAGAATAATCTAATACTACCACAACTTTAGCAGTTAAATCTTGTAATTCTGTTTTTGTTAAACATATTTTATTAAGTGTTTCTTTTCTTAAATTAATAGTTGTTATAACATCAGGTTTTATTTCTTCTTTTAAGTTAACAGTTGTTATAGAATCAGCTTTTATTCTTTCTGGTGCTGCTTCTAGTGTTGTTTTTGGTGCTGTTTCACCTTTTTGAAATATTTTTTTAAAGAATCCCATTCTTATCTACCTCCTAGAAAAATCTTTTATTTTTGTGCTTATCAGATTCTTTTTTAATACAAGCCATAACTATGTTATCGCTATCTAAATAATAATCCTCTAATTTTAATCGTTCTTCTTCAGCATAGTTTTTATAAAGATCTAAAGCTTCTGCTTTTACTTCACTTATAGTTGCAAAATACTCTTTCTTTTTGACCATGTCTATATTTGCATTGCTAAATGATACTCTTACTTCACCCATAGATCTACCGTCTTTATCTCTAGTCCATACTGATGTACCTTCATTTGGATCAAATAGATTAAATTGAAGAGAACGTTCAAACACTTTTCCATTTTTATATGTTACTTCAACAGTACAATAACTATTAGAATTATCTAAATGTAATATATTTAAATCATTTATAGATTCTTCAAATTCATAACCATTGTTTAATTCAAATGCTATTGCTCTTAAACAGTCATAATTTATTTTTATCATGCAAGTAAATTTAACTACTTTTTCTATTTGATCATAATATTGTTTATCTAATTTATCCATCAGATAAGCTGTTACTTCTGCTTCAGTAGGATAACTAAATCTAAAATGATAATGTATTCTACCTGGTCTATTTAACATGCAATCATTAATTTCATTTAAATCATTGCATATAAATACGAATAATTTTTTACCTGTGCCTAGACCATCTAATACATTTAATACTTCGTATTGAGGATTAAAGTCTTCTTTCTCTTCAAATGTCTTATCGAATTCGTCAAATACTATTAATACCTCTTGGTCTATAGAAGCTATGTAATTCATTATTCCTGGTGCATAAAAATTAACTATTATTACTGGTAACCCTTTATTTACTGCTACTCTGCCTAGCATTCTAGCGAATAAGGATTTACCCATACCTTTATCACCAGATAACATAACACCTAAATTTCTATTAAATGAATCAAATGCATTTAATACTTTATTAATTTTTTTGCCATGATCTCCATATACTTTATCTTCCTTAACTTGCATAGCAGGATGCTCAGTTAACCAAAAACCTTGTTGTTTTTGGAATTGTACTTCATAAAATCCTGAAGGTAATTTATCATGTGTTGATACACTATCTCCTCCATATACAAAATATTGTCCATTACTTTCTATAATCTTCATTTTCTTTCTCCCTTCTATTTTCTGCATTTGCACCAAACCAAAATACTCCTAATAAAAATCCGACGCATGCACCTATTATAAAATTAATCATTTCTTTTACCACCTAAATAATATCCACAATGTGGACAATAATTACTATTGTTCTCTATTGGATTCTTTGTTTTATTAATAATTGTAGCAATAATAACGGCACATGACGCAACTAATATTACTACTGCAATATCTTTAGTCGATAATATTCTCTTGTTTTTTCTCATGCTCACTCCTTCCTTCTTTGAATGCTTGATAATAGAATATATTATCGACAGCAATGCCTATGAACATTAATATAAATCCTACAGGTGTAGAGAATGTTATAAATGAACTTATTGCAAATCCTATTATGCTTGTTATATAACTATAGTAATTATTCTTATTATCAAACTTTTCTCTTTCTTCACCTTCGTATCTTAATGATTTGAGTCTAGTACCACCACAGATAATATTTCTTGTTATAATGGCATTTAATATAGCATCTCCCATATAATATATAGACGGAGTTGCTGCTCCGCCTAAAAATGCTACAGTTAATATGCCGTAGACTATTACTTCTATGCCTAGCATTATTCCATAGAAATAATACAACTCTTTGCTTTTCTTTAGCCATAACTTTGTTATGATTGACGCTAAAACACAATTGGCTAAACTAGCAAAGCTTAACCATTTAGAATCTATACCTTGCATAGTAATAGTATGAACTATTGGATATGCAAGGCTATAAAATAAGTTACTTACGGCTGCGCCAACAACTAATGGATCTGCTTGTTTTAACTTATTCATCTTTAGTAGTCCATGGTTTAAAATTTCTAACTTGTTCAGCTAGATTATTTGTATTACCAGTGAAACATATAGCTCTGTCATCTATATAAACTATTGCTGGTGGTTTTCTACAATCAATACCATCTACTTCTATATTATATTTCTTTAAATAGTCTCTTATAGCTAGCCTTCCTTCGTAAGTATCTGCTCTTGAAGATACAATTATTACTTTATGATCTTTTCTTAAATCTTTTATAACTTCGTCAATTCCTTCTACTAATGGATCTGGGCATTGGTCTGCACCTTGCCATCCACTAGTATAACTATGAATTACTCCATCAAAATCTATTGCTACTGTTGGTCTATATGACATCTTAATCCTCCTTCTCGTTATGTTTAAAATCATTTATATTTATTTTATTTATAGGTATAAAATCTTCGTCAGCTACATCATAATCACATATACCATTTATATCATATGGTATATTATCGTATACATAAACTATATGACCATATGGATATGCTTGACATACTTCTCCACCTGGAAATGCATCTTCTAACATTTTTGCAAAGTAATAACAATATCCTTGAGTAAATAAATTATATATTACTTGTAGATTTTCTATGCCGCTATGATACAAGACTTTTCCTATAAATCTTAATATGTCTTTATTTCCTTTATTCGTATATTTAAGAACATGATTTACGAATTCTTCTACAAGTTCTTCAAATGTCTTATCATTATTCATATCGATTATGTTATTAATTTTCTTCAAGCATGTCGCTAAGTTTAATATCTTTATTTTCTTTTGCATGTTTTATTGTATTTTTCCAACACATTTTGCATTTATAGTCATTACTTTTGCATCTACTTCCTGTTGGATCACAATCTTCACATTTTACTCCTTCGACTTTACACCAACGCATGTTTTCAGAAGGGCATACTGCATATAATCCTCCTTTTTTATATAATTCATCAAAAGTTATTTTTCCATTTATATATTCTTGAAACATTTCTTATTTAACACCTTCCTGTTCTTTTAATTTCTCCTTTTCTATCTCAAGTGTTCTTTTCCAGCATTCTAAACATCGAGCGCCATCATAAGGCCATTGTTTTTGTTTTAAATCACAATTATCGCAATCGCCTGCTTTATGTTTTCCTCTTTCGCACCATGTATAACCAAATGGTGGGCAATAATCACTGAGATAATAATCGTACACTGTTTCGAGCGTTATTTCGCCGTCTAGATACCCTTTAATACCTAGATACATAGTGCGATATTTATGAATGTCTGCTGGATCGCTTTGAATATTAAACTCCAAGGAGCTTAATACATCTAGCAAAGACTCCTCTTTGTTTTCTTTATACAAATTGCAATTTTCGATTTTAGCTACTAGTTTGCCTTTTTCTTCAGAACTTATATCTGTTTCATATAAGATATCTTTTAATGCTTGTTCGCTAATTAAAATCATTCTATCCATTTTTATTATTTCTTCCTTTATATAAATTTCTTATGGTTATAATATCTGAGCCTTGAACTTCTTTATCTTGTTTTATTAACCAGTTATAGAAATCCATTTCATATGGTTTCAATATAGTTGGTTTTAACAAATATCCTTTATCATACACTTCAGATACTACATATCTTAATTTTTTCCATGAGTTGTAATAATCTGTTTTTATCTTTGTCATAAATCCTTGGCTGTCTTCTATTACATATCCTTCTAAATATGGATCGTGGTCAAAATAATTAGTACACCAGTCCACAAAACCTTCCCAGCTATCGAATACATATTCTCTATATTTAACTTCCATATTAAAGCATTCACCAATTACTTTTAATTTTTCATATTCTATATGTTTAAAATTCATTGTATTGTATATAATATCTAATAATATAACATTGTCTTTTTTATATTCAATTATATGTGGATCCTTTTCTGGTAAGATAACTTCAAATACAAATGTTACATCATTGTCTCTTATATATGCTTTAATGTCTCTTAATTCTTCTATACTATAGTGAGATTCCATATATTCTTTAAACCATTGAGCGAATTCTCCTTCGTTTGTAGATTTACTACAATACATTAATTCATCTACTTCTGGATTATATCCTAGAAGCCCTAAATATCCATTGTATTTTCTATATATAGATACAGGATATTCGAAATTAAGTTCAAGATTTCCTAACTTAGTCAATGGCATCTCATCTATATTAAAGAATTTATTATAACTTCTTGCTACTATCTTGTTAAGATTAGTGTTTATAAATAAACCTCTTGCTCTTATTGTTTCTTCATCCCATATTTTCTTTTTAAATGCTTGAGATGTAAAATTAAATGAAGAAACATTATTTTCTAATTGTTTTTCTTTTATATACTTATTGTCTCTTAATGATTGTATTATCTTATCTAATGGAATATTATCTAAATGATCAGGTTCATATGATATAGCGTTGAAATTATTATTTTTAGTATAAAACGTTTCAAATCCTACATCATGTGTTAATGTAAGGCATCTTAAATAACCACCAAATTCTACTTCTCCTTCTAAATTAAATGCAGCACCATTCCATATTTTATTCTTTTCTAAGTTTCTATGGCCATGTATTTGATACAAATCAGTTGTACTACTATATTTCAAAGTACTTTTTGTAAAAGTATCTTCTGCTGTTTCGGTTTCGTTATAGTCGCCTACACCTTTAATGAATTGTTCTGTTGCCATTAGCATTAAATTATCTGGCATCTTAGATATTCCACCATGAGTAACTACCATGGTTTTATTATCGTAAGTATAATAAGCTATTTGAGCTAATTTTCTGTAAAATTTTCTTATTTCTTTTTTAGATATACCAGCTTCGTCAAATTGTTTAGCTGTAACATCATTGAATTCTTTTGATGCAGATGGTTGATCTTTAGAATAATCCCATAAATGTCTCTCATGGTTACCAGTTAATAATAAAATATTATTACGTTGTGCTAATTCCATCATATATAATAAAGTTTCTACATTTTGTGTTCCTCTATCACAATAGTCTCCACAGAATATATAAAATTCATCGTCTCGAATATCGCCTAAATATTCTTTAAGACAATCTAAAGACCCATGAATATCACCTATATGATGTATTCTGTTCCACTTGTTATAATCTAATGGTTTTAATTGTATTGCATCGTCTACTTCTTCTGGTTTGATCTTTTTAATCCAGTTAGGTATTTCTTGTTCTTCAAATTTTTTATATGAATAATCAATTACAAATTCTGGTACTCTTTTATATTCAGGTAATCTATTTGCATTTCTTTGTTTGCATACATCTATTGGTACGTCTGTCATATCTACTATTAATGCTCTATATCTGTATAATTCTACAAGATGTTTATATTTTGACATATTTGTCGTTGTACTATTAGTCGCATCGATAACTACGAACTCTCCTCTTTTCATTCTTAATTCAAGCATTTCAAATAATAGTTTCCAAACGTATTTGTCGTTATTTTGTGATATACCATAAGTACCGTCTGCTTTTTGTACAGGTGCTTGACACATTAATCTAATGTTATCAGCACTTAATGAATATTCTTCTAGGCCATGATTTTTAATAAAAGTACTTTTACCACAACCTGGTGCACCTCTAAACATTAATAAAGTTCTCATATATACCTCCTTTAAAATCTACTTCTATTTCTAAATAAATTATATTTTGATAATTCAATTGTTTTATATTCTTTGTCATATTCTTCAGGGAATGATTCGATAGCTGTGCCGTCGCACATAATTTTAAATCCCATTTCTCTTAAAATATTTATATTTTTATTAATTCTGCCAACTATTTCTGGAAATACTTCATCTGTTTTACTATCTATTTTTTCTATTATTCTTTTCATGTTGTCTTGGCAATCTTTCATTTGTTGAATTAATTCATCAAGACTTTCTTCATCTTTTTTCACATTTTTGTTTTCAGATAAAGCATCATCTACTGTAACAGTATACGTAAAATTAAAATGTTCTAAGAAATTATCGTTTTTCATACGATTTAAACATCGATTTAATGTTGAGATAACTTCCCAACTTTCACCGATTTCTTTTTTTACTTCTTCTAATATTTCATTGTACGTAAAAGGTTCTTTCTTAGATAATATTAAATTAGATATTATCATGTTATAATCATTTTGTTTCATCATTATTTCCTCCTATTTTATATGTACAGAACTACCAGCATCTATTGGTCCTTGATGATCTCCTCTTATAGTTACAGAACCACCTGTGTCTATACTTCCTTCGACATCTCCTTCTATTGTGCAACTACCGCCACAATCTATTGAACCATTAACTTTACCGTTAACTTCTACTGAGCCTCCACAATTTATGTTCTCTACATCACCATTAATTACTACATTTACTACTGGTGATGAAACTAATTTTTCATCAGTATACTCTTTACCATTAACATACACTTTGCCATTTATAACAGATACACTTGCGCCTACTGGAGTATCAATAGTCACTCCATTAACTATTGTTTTTCCTTTTATATTTGTTATTATGTTATTGTTTATTCCATTAATTATGTTTCTAAACATTTTCATTCTGATCCTCCTCATTTATTTTTACAAAATCCATTTTACCTGTCCCATTCATTTTTACATTTACTTTGATAACATCTTCATCTTTTGTAGGTGGAGCTATTTTATTTATAATTTTGACTATTCTTGCTAATAATCTTACGTTTATATAATCTTTCTTTGTCAAAAGATTACAGCCACATTTAGGACAAGGCTTGTTTAGCCATTGTTTATAATCTTCAAATTTTACATCTAAATTTACATAATCACATTCTGGATTATCACATTTTATTCCTTTTATTGTGTGTTCTATTGCTTTATTCATCGTACATTTCTCCTTCGTTATATATACACCATTTACCAAGCACTTCTTCTGGTTTAAAAATAGTATTTAAATCTAACCATGTAGAACTGTTTGATGATCTTACTAAAATTATTTTTTTATTAGTAAAACATTCATCTATTCTACATAAACGTGAAGTTTCGCACGATTCTATTATTTTTCCTTCTTTTAATGCTTTAATCGCGTCTTCAAATTCTACTTCGTCTTTCTTTAATTTGAACTTTCTATTTGTATTTACACAAAATATACCTGACTGTGAGAATGTAGTATACTCTATTTCTATAGTTTTATCTTCATGGTATCTTATTGCTTTTATAAGACCTTCTTCTATACATTCCCAGATTTCACCTGGTTGTATGTCTCGCAATACCTCTCTATATGTTTTAATCATAATATTTTCCTCCTTTATTTAAGTTCTTCTATTGAAAAATTGTTAGCGCATCTATTATTAAAATAGACTACACCATTTTTTATTGTATATTCATTGGTATAATATATATCACTGTATTTGCCTTTGATTACTTCTATCCTATATTTATACTTACTTGCTGTTTCTTCATGCAGTTTTGCATCTGCCATTATTGCATATTTAAATAATCCAAGTGTTGCAATTAATATAAGAAATAATGTTATAATAGTTTCAGGAATTGTGTCAGCTTCTACTAAAGCATACACCACAATAATTGCAACTATAATAAACCAAACTATTCCAACAATTATTTGCATCTCATTTGAATACCAAGTCATTCCAATCCTCCTTTATATTCTATTTTATATATCTCTTTATTTGGGGATTCTATACTACATGATACAGTTGTAGTAGCAGCCACTGCCATTACTATTAATGCTAACATCATAATCATAATTGTTCTTATCATTTAAACCTCCCTAGTATCTATGTCTTTGCCAGCTCCAACTATTTACTCCAGCATATTTTAGCTTTTTCATTTTAGCTGCTTTAATAAATATATAGTCTAGATTTTCTCCTTGTTTAATTGTGCCGTCTTCTTCTAAATGCTTATTAGGGATCCAGACATTTTGATTTGTTTCATTAATAGTAAATCTTTTTGCTTTGTCACTTCGATATGTTTCTCTGCAAATTAATCTTAAAGGTATACCTTTATAGTATTGAACATCCATATTGAAATTCCTTTTAATTCCTTTTTTAACATTTTTCTCTATTCTTTGTCTTTGAAATTCAGACATTGTATGCCTCCTTTACTAAAATCCTAATTTTTCTTTTATTTTATCTCTATCTCTATAAAGAGTTTCTATATCTTTATATCCATATGAATAATAAGTTTCTCTATTACTATAATGTATTTTAAGATAATGACAATCATTTGATACGGTCTGAATATTCACTTGTCTTATTCCTCTAGTATCGATTATACTATTATATTTATCGTTTAATTCTATGTAAGTCATTTGTATACCTCCTTATATCCTCCCCGAAGGGAGGATTATTTTATTTTATACTAAATCTATTAATAACATCTTTTACAAGCTATATATCCACTTGCTTCTGCTTGTTTCTTTGTCATCTTTATAGCGCCTTTCATACCATGAGCATGTGCACTACTATGATATTTGTTTGAAGATGATCTACCTCCATTACAATATACATATTCTTTTCCTGTTTTTGATCCACCATAATTATTTTTATAATTATTGTGTTTTCTATTATAGTTATTAGTATTGCGTTTTGTAGTAGTATTGCTAGAATTATCTTGTTTTGCTATACAATTTGGACACATATAAAATGCACCATGTAGTTTTACTTTACCATTAGTAACTCCACACTTTTCGCATGTATACCAAACATTGTTATTAGATGATTCTGTAGCAGCATTTTCTGTTGTATTATTTGTTGTATTTTCTGTTATATCTGCTGGTTCTTCTTTTGATTGTAATTCTTTTAATTTTGATTCTGCTGTTTTTTTATCTTGTTCTAATGCTTTGTTTTGTTCTTTTAATTTTTCGTTATCTTTCTTGTATTGCTCTACTATTTTTTGACTATTGTCATATTTTTCTTGTAGGGATGTCAATTCTTCACTATTACTATTCCCACATCCTACACACAATCCTAGAGTTAAAACTCCTGTCATTAATAATGTTTTTAGTTTTTTATTTTTCATTACATTCCTCCTATTATTTTTGATCTCTTAATTTTTCTAATTCTTCTTGTTGGCTTTCAAAAGATTCTATATCTCCATATTTTTTTTCTAATTTATAATCTAAATCGTCATTAGTTTCTTCTAAATCATCTATTTTATTTTGACTTTCTTCAGATATGGTTTTACTTTTGCCTGTCATTTTTATAGTTACTCCGCTTACTTGTAATTCTCCACCTACGGATGAATCACATTCTTTTTTATAAAATCCGTCATTAGATGGACCCATGATTTCATTTAAACCATATTCGTCTATTACATTTCCTCCTCCAGATAACGCTACTATATGATAATATCCTTCTTCGTAGTCTACTCCTTCTTGATAAAAACCACTGCCAAAAGTATAACTTAATGTTTCACCTTCTTCTAATTTTTCTATTTCTTCTTCGTTTTTCTTAATTTCTTTTTCTAAACCATCAGCTTCTTCGTTTAATGATTTTACAGTCTCTTTTATTTTTGCTATTCTTTCATTATAATAATCTTCTGTTAACAACTCTATTTTTTCTATTACATATTTCTTTATATCATCGTTACTGTCAAAAGCATTTTCATATTCTTTGACAGTTTTATCTAATTTTTTATTTTTTTGTTCCAAATCATTGTTTTTATCCTTCATAACAATTAGTTGTGAATTTAATTTTTCATTAGTGCTTTCTAACTTATTTATACGTGTATTTTTATTGCCAAGTATAAAACAAACAAATAAAAAAAGTATTATAATCAAACTTATAATTATATATCTTTTATTTTTTTTCAAAAATTCTGTTTTTTGTATTGGAAAGAAATCGTTCCAAGATTTTTTTATTTTTTTCATTACATTCCTCCTATTATAATATCACACATATACCAATAAATACCAATATTAAAACTGCCATAAATAATAATGTACGAAAAAAGAGACCTACTTGTTCAAGTAAGCCTCCTAATATTGCTCTTATTAACCACATATTATTTTATTTTATTATTCTAGCGGCAGATACTCTTTTTGGCATTTGTTCTTCTCTTTTGTAATATAGCCATGATACTTTATTCATTTTCATATATCCCATTTCTTTGGCTAATTTTTCTACCGCTTTATTCATTATTTCTTTAGCTTCGGTTAATTTAAGTACATTTACTATTTCTGGTTGTCCTGTTGTTTCTATTAATCTATCTAATAATGTAGCTTCTAATTTGGTATATGTGATAAAATCATATTTATTTAAATCTTTTAAAGTATTTATATTTAATTCTTTTGTTACTATTTCTTTAGTCTTTTCGTTATTGCTAAATATTTTCCATGTTAATGCTTCATCTAATGCTATAGCATCCATACTCATTACAAAAGTATAATCAGGTTCTTTATTACTATCGAATCCTATTTCATGAGTTGCTACAGAAAGTATATATTGTTTATTAGCGTCGTCATCTGATACTAGTATACTTTCGCCCATATGTAATCTTTCTTCAGATATTACTGTTTTTCCATTATTTAATTTATAGAAATATCTGTCTTTTATTTCTTCTGGTTCTTCATCTTCTGTGGTATTTGCTGCGATTATATGTTCTATAAGTTTTTTAAATGTATCTTCACCGCCGAAACTTTCTGGACACAATCTAAATGGAGATTCAGTTGTGCTTTTATTAAAATGACTTAAAGCTATTGGTGTTGAATCATCTGCATTTGCATTTTTTGTATATAATTCACTTGTTGGAAATGTCATTATTCCATAATCATTTATAGCTACGTAACTTGAGTCTTTGACTAATAAATGAGCCATCTCAACTCCGAATGCTGTAAATACATCTTCTACTACATATGGTCCATTTTTCTTTATGAACATTTTATTTAATTCCATCATTTTGTCACTTAAATATACTTCCATTCCTTTTCTAATTTCCATAATTACTCTCCTCCTAATTTATACATAGAATATACTATTAATTTTACTCGCACATACTACTTTTGCGCAATTGTTTCTTTTTCTTAATTCTTCTTCTACTATATCTCTGAATTTAAATTTATTATCTTCATCAGAGTGATTTAATACTATTAATGGAGTATTTATTTGACTCATATATTTAATATTTTCTTCTGCTTGTATATGAGAACTCCAAGTATTAAGTTTAACTATTTTTGCTTTTTTTCTATAGGTCATGCCTTCTATTTTAAGTTCTTTATTATCTTCTCTTTGAAGCTCATGGCCTACTGTTCCTTCTCCTTGATATCCACATAATACAATAGTATTATTGTCATTTTCTATCATTGCTTTTAAGTGATTAACTACTCTACCACCACTAAACATTCCAGATGATGATAATACTATCTTTGGTTCGTTCTTTTTAGCTGCGACTTTAATTGATTTTTCATATGTATATACATAATCAAACTTGTCCCAAGCTAATACTTCATCCCAATATTTCTTTTCATCTCCTTTTAGTACTTGGGAATATACATTATTAAGATTTAATCCTAATACACCGTCTACATATATAGTATATTTGAAATCTTTATCGTCTTTAAAACTTCTGTATAAAAACTCCATTAGACTTTGTTGTCTGGCTTGTGCAAATGCACCTATTAAAACACTTCTATTGTGTTTTAATTCGTCCTTTAATAAATCTTTAAAAAATTCTCGCTCTTCTTCACATTCTTTTTTAGATTTAAATCCTCTATCTAAACTATTATATGTTGCCTCGAACATACTGAATTGTGAAGATGTTACTATATCTTTTCTAGATACAAAAGGTTGTGCATTATAATTACTGCCTAAATCACTTGTGAAGTGTAATTTTTTGACTTGTCCTGTTGGGGTTTTACAATATAATATTAATTGACAACTACCAAGTATATGTCCAGCATTTATAAATTGGAATGATAATGTATCATCTATTTTATGTATCTCATTCATGCTGTATATATTGCAATAATTCATCAATAAATAAACATCTTCTTCATCATATAATGGGTCTACTTTGTGTTTTCTTTTGTTATTAATGGCTCTTATATTCTTTTTCATTATAAATGCACCATCTAATAACATAGGTAGCAATAATTTATAATTTTCATTATTAGTTATTATTTCTCCTTTAAAACCATTAGGTATTAGCGCTGGTAGATTAGCTATATGATCATAATGATTATGAAGTACAAATACTTGATCTATTTCATTATGAGGTATAGCATCTACTATTTCTTTATTTAACAAATATTCTGTATATAAGTCTTTATTTGTTTGATTTCCTCCTAGTTCTATTAATATTTTTTTATATTCTCCATTACCTAATGGTATTGAAACAAGTGTGGAACTACCTGTTACTTGTTCATTGTTTTTACCAAGTATTTCCACTATAACCTTGTTTTTATTTTTTTTGTTGACTGTATAATGTTTTTTCTTCTTGTTTTTATTTTCTATTATTTTTAAATTGCTTTTTTTACAATTCAAATAATTATTATCAATATATTCTACCTTATCTGTGGTATCTAATATGAGATTTGCTAATAAAGTTGTATTAGATACTATACAACTATTCTTATTGTCCCATCTCATATCTTTAATTCTGTCTACTTTTTCTAGGTCTACTATGACTTTTTCTTCGATCTCTTCTTGAAATTTGTCGTACAGAATTATTTCTGCATAATCTTCATGGCATATTATTTCATTAGCATCGTTTTCTGTTCTAGGATTGCTATCTAATGCAAATCCCCATAATTTAATTTGTTCTGCGTGTTTGTCACAAATGTTTTTGCTATTGTTGGTTTCTCTACCACAAATGTTGCAGTAAAAGTTTTTCGCCATTTACAATCACCTTTTTCTTTTATATTTTTCTATAATATATTACCTAGAAGAAGGATGATACAATTATTGCTCTACATCCATTGATTCTCTTATAGCATCTCTATAGTAAGTACCAATGAATTGTAGAGCATCTTTTTCTGTTTCGCCAGTATATTTTATATTAAGTTGCTCTTCTATAAAATCAATTAGGCTTTGTTCTAATTCTGTCACGTCACTCCTCCTTTACTTCTGATATTCCTACTGAATGGTCTCCCCATCCAGTTACTTCTTTTATTTCTAAATCTTTATATTTATTCAATACTTCTTTTTGAGTTAACATTCTATGCATACCTGGATGACCTTCCCAAGGTTCAGATTCAAATGCTTTTTGATTTGTTAATCTGCCACATTCTGTACAATATTCAGAATAAAAATATTCATCATGTTCTTCATATCCTGTTGCTGTCTTTATGCTTGGCATTTTCCATATGAAATGACACAAACAAGGTTTATAATTATGTTTATGTTTACTTCTTGATCTGCCTTTATTTTTACTTTTCTTTTTGTGTTTTGGTACTTCTTGTTCTTTGACAAACTTACTCATGTTAATATCTCCTATTCGTTCATTTGCTCTTGTATCATTTCGATAACATATTTTTCTGGTACTGTACTTAATTCTATTATCTCATTAACAGATATTTTAATAGAGCATAACACTATTATAGTAGTAATGACAGTAGTGGCAAGAGCCATTAAAAATGCTACAGTAAAAAACGTTGCAGTACTTTTATCGTCATAGCTATTAGTTTCGTCATATATGCTAGCATATTTGTATGACGCTTTATGCAATTTTCTTGTTATAAAAACCACTATTAATAATAGTACTAAACAAAATATTATATCACCAATATTTTGATATATACCGTATTTTACCATTCTAGACATTAAGTCTTGTAAATATGGCATAACATTAGCTGATGTCCAATCTATAGCTATACCAAACTTATCACATAAATGATCTAATACTTTGATTACTTCATCTCCCATATTTTACCTCCTTATTTGATTTTAAATTTATCTTTAGCATTATTAGTTATTGTTATAGTAGGGCCTCCTCCTATTAATAGCCATATCAAATAAGTTATTATAGCTATTTTGGGTGTAAAAGTTATTCCTAAACACCAACATACTATACCTGCAATAAGTGAAGTAAATCCAAATGATATTGCAATTATTATAGACACTAATATTAAAGACATTATGAAAGCAACCATTTATATCCCTCCTTTATAGATACCATGCTATACATAAATTATCATTTACTTTTTTATAGTTTTCTTGTTTATTTAGATATTCTTCGTAAATTAAATCTTCTATAGTCATTCCTGTGTCTATTGGAGTAATAGCAATTTTTCCAACGGAATTCATTACATCATCAAAATATGGTAATTCTCCACTAAAGAACCAATCAAATGCTCTTTCTTTACTTTTAAACACTCTTAATTCATCGTCTTCCATTAAATATTTTATATCATCTGAGCTAAATCCTTCTTCAACTAATGCATCGTACACTAGGCTTGCTTCTTCTGAAGTTATATTTAATTCTCTTATGGCATCTCCCATAAATTCTGTTTTAAAAGATTTAAGTTCATTTTCACGCCACGCTGTTTTTCCATTATCTGCTTTTAAACAAAATAAATCTTCTGAGTTATATCCAGCTTCTCTTTCTATTTTAATTATTTCTGTGCTTGAAGCTGTATAACATTGCATTATTTCGTATGCTAAATTTTTATTATCCTCTACTATTTTATTTAATTTGCTTTTAGGTATATCAACATATACTTTATCTCCTACTTTTAATTCTGACATTTTTTAATCCTCCTTTATTAATCTAGTAATGTACATATTTGATATCACTGCTATAATCATACTTAGCCATATTGTTGTAGCTGTATCATAATGACGACTAAATAATATATAGCAAGGTGGTATAAATAATAATATTTCTATTATTGTACTTAATGTAAGATATGTTCTATCATATCTTCTGTAATGATCTTTTATAGTAATTCTATTTTCATATGTTTCTTTTGTTACTGGATACCACTTTCCTTCATCATCTTGTTTGTTTAATGACCAACCTACATAAAAGAATAACCATCCATATAATCTATAACTATCGTTATTTATAAAGTCGACTTTTGGTTTCCACCAAGGATCTTTAAAACTAAATTGAAATATAAAATGTTTATAATAGTTTTCTCTTATAACTTGCCAATCAAATGTTCCTCTTAGCCTAGAAAGGCCATATGTGGTATCGCCACACTCAGCATAGAAATAGTGTCTTGTTCTGTCATCGGTATTTCTTTTTGGTATGGTTATTTTAAATTTCATATTAACCTCCTTTACTTTTTAAGATATGTCGCTCTATATTGTCTATAGCATTCTCTCCAGTCTTTACTTTTATCAATTCTGCCATGTTCTATTTCATTATCTAGCCATTCTTCAAATGATAAACCAGTATTCATTTTGAAGTCACATATATCGTAACTACAGAATAGTTTTTTATAGTAGTTACCATTAACTACATTAGCAGAATTGTTTCTTACTCTTTTATTTGATTTTCTTTTTGCCCATTTATTGTTTGGGTCTTTTAATATTGGTGTTTTTCTGTAACTTCTACTCATTTATCATCGTCTCCTTATTTGTAATATTGTCTTATAATGTGTAATTCTTTCCATGCAGATTCAAATCTAGGAGTTCTTTCAAACTCATAGCCTTGCTCTGTATGATTGTATTTAAAGCCTAGCCATGCTAATGCATAAGCTAGTTTTTGACTTTTTACTATCCTTTCATGAACCGTTCTCTCTTGCATAGAGTTCCTCCTATCCAAATAATATATCTTGAAATGCTTTATAATTATTACTTTTGCTATCTGGTATAGCGAATATTACTTTATCAAATGCTCCTTCAAATGTTGTATCTAATTCATCTTTGAATATTGCAGCTACATCATATGGATCATTTTTAAATACTCCACAACCATAAGCACCTAGAATAACTACATCTACATCATTCTTTAATGCAATGTATAATACATGTTGTATTCTTGCTTTTAAATAAGCCTTTATTATGTTTGGCTTTACATGACATATTTCAGATGCAACACCTGCATTAGGTGCAGCACATGTTATTACATCTCCATATGTATTTCCACTAGGATCAATGAATAATACATCTCTTGAATAGATTAAATCATCACCATACATGCCTTTATTTAATCTATTATGATTTGGTCCATAGAATTCTTCTTGGAATCTTGGTGCAGATAATACATTATATAATATAGATTCATGGCATAATGCTTCTTCTTGAGCCATTGAGCCTTTCAAGAACATTCCTCCTGGATTCTTATAACTTGCAAAATTTAATATAGCCACTATTTCATTTTCATTACAATTATATAAAGCAGTTACGGAGTCCGTATCATCTAATATTATTTCTGTATTAACAGGTTTTTTAATTTCAAAGTCAGGTATTGCACGTCCAGCTCCAAATGTATGAACCTTACTTTCTTCTATACATCTTTTTATTTCTTCTGAATATAATTTCTCGCATTCTTCTTTATGTTTTTGCGCTTGTATTTTATTTTGGTCTTTGTTTCTCCATGGGTTCATAACCATGACCTCCTTATTTATTTGAATTTTTTAACCATACTATTGCAGATACAGTTGCATTTATGACACATAACAATACTGCTATAAATAATAATCCAGCTTTTTCTACGTCTGATATTGCAAGCCCTAAAGTAAAATATGTTATAGCTATATTTATAAATGATAGCCATGGTGAAGCTTTAGATGTCTTAACTGGTTCTACATATTCTTTGTTATCATCTTTTGTACAATCTATATGGTCTAATCCTCCTCCAAATGCTAGATTATTGTCTTCTAACCATTTAAAATATGAGTCTTCTATTTCTCCTCCATTTAATTTTAGATCTGTTTCATGTACTACGCCATGTAATTCTATTGCATTACTTTCTAGGCGTTCTTTTTCGTTTTGCTCTTTCATTTGTTTTTCTATTTGTTGTTTTCTTCTTGACATTCTTCTTGTACCTCCTCATAATCATATAATTTATTAGTTCTTACTACATACTGTGCTAAACAATTTACCCATCTATCTGATGGACAAATTCTATCACAATTGGTTGACTCACAGTATTTATTAAAATCTTGCATCAAAGCATTGGTTGCTTCTTTTAATGTAGCCATACTCAATCTCCTTATTATTTTTATAGACTCATTCCAACGAAGCCTATAACTACTTCTTCAACTATTGTGAAGAATATATGTTTTATAAATCCTAAAAACAATGCTAACATTTATGATTTCCCTTCTTTCGTCTATAAAATATATAAAGGAGCGAATGCTCCTTAATTACATATAAAAAATTCTACAAAGTTGTCTATTATATTGTAGTTTGATAATTTAAATTGTTTACTAATAATATTAGTTTCTTGTTCGTTATTAGTAACAATAATAAAAATCTCTAAATAACTTATGAATTCTCTACCATCACGTTCAGGTTCTAAAACTTCTACTGTAATATCAGTATTTTTAGATTTCCAATACATTTGTATTGTTCCCCAAGGTGTTGGTGTTATATTTACTGGTTTTATTTCTAAGTTATTTATTAAAAATTCTGCATTTGCTATTACTCTTTTATTAATTGGGTCTGCTCCATAATTGTCCCAATCTTCTTCTAGGCTCTTAATTTTTTCTAACTCTTGTAGTAGATTATTTCTCTTCGTCATAATAATCGCTGGCTCCTTCATACTCATCATCTTCTAATAATAGTCTATAATTATATATACATTCTGTACAATATTCAGAGTCTCTGTTTATACAATTACAACTATCCATTTCACAATAATCGTAATCTCTCATCTTGTTGTACCTTTAAATATATAATCTCCAGATTTACTTTTTATTTCGAATATGTCACTATTATTTCTTCTCATACTATAACATCCACTTTCAGATATAATAATATGATCATTAATGCTTATATTTAATAATTGGCCAGCTACTACTAATCTTTGAGTTATTTCTAAATCATCTTTAGATGGCTCTAATGAACCACTTGGATGATTATGAGCTAATATTATTTTATTAGCATTTGACATTAATGCATATTTATATACTTCTCTAACATCTGCCAATGCTGATGTTGCTGTACCTATGCTAATTACAGAAATGTTGGTAGGTCTATTTTGATTATCTAACGACATAACTACAAACATTTCCTTATCACTATCTTCCATTAGTCCTCTTAACAAGTTATATGCTATTTCAGGCGTATTAATCTTGCCATATTTATTTCTTAATTCTTTATCCTTTGTCATTTTTAATGACACGACATTTACCAAGGTGTTTTCCATAATATCCTCCTCTCTGAATCATATGTATTGCAATCATTTTTATGAAAATACATATTATTTATTTTTTCATATGGTTCATAAGATAATAAAGGTAGTCTACAGTTACTACAAAAATGTATTTCTTCTCTGTAATCTTCTATTATCTTTATGTTGTTATCTATTTTTACATATTTATCTTTTACAATGAAACATTTAATGGTACTTAAATCATCTGCTTCTCTAACATATTCTGTTAATTTTTGTATAGCTTCTTTTTTTGTATAAAAACATACAGATTGTATGCCATATAATGTTTCATTATTTTCTACGGCATAGCTCCACAATCTTGTTCCTTTTTCGTATGTTTCTTTTAAATTTTCTTCTGTGACCAACTCTGATAAAGGTGTAATTTTCATACTATTTGATGTCGTTTTATCTACATCTACACCTAGTATAGCTGGTCTTATAGCATTATTAAGCTGTGTGAGCATATCATAATAATTACTCATTGGCAATCCTCCTTATGAAAACACATGCCATCTATAATCTCTATTTTATCTAAATCGTCTGCATCAATTTGTCTATAACAATTGGCACAATATTTTACTTCTAAGACGGGTTGTTCCTTTTTAATTTTATGTGTGCCTGTTATATGGTTAAATCTACATGTAGTTACATATAATGGGAATACTGTGTTGTGTTTTTTCATAAGTTTTAACTGCGATTCTATACATTTTTTTAAATCTTTATTAATACTTTCATAAACATATCTAATATTTCCTTCAATTTTAATCCCTGCTATGTAACTTTCATCTTGACTCATTAATTTATACCATTCTTTATCAAATAGGTATACATCTGCCATTATCTATCACTCTCGCATTCTTCTTTGTGAAAATACATATTGTTTATCTTTTCATATATTTCTTCATGTTTTATTATTTTTTCACAACAACCACATATTTTGACTTCTTCTAAACATTTAATTGTTTTGTTATTGTTGCTATTTTTATATCCTATATAATATTTTTTATGTCCTGGACCATAAGCTACAACATCATATTGAATATCATAATATGCCTCATCTTTAGTTTTAACAGGATAATGCCATTTTATAGAATCAAGGGGAGTATTTTGTTCTCCCCAAAACCAAGCGTGTGCTTTAAATGACATTATTTTCAACTAATACGCTTTCTACTTTATATCCTATACGTTTATTATCAGTCTTTTTCTTTTTGCCTAATTTCTTTTCTATAATGGCATATACATCATGTGGTGTTAATTTATCTTTATTATTGTCTATAGCTCTCATTGCTGCTTCTTTTATAACTAATTCTATATCAGCACCAGATAATCCTTTACTCATTTCAGCAAATTTTCTATATGGTAGTTTTGATTTCTTTTTAATTTTAGAACCAAACAATTTAAATAGAGCTTCACGTTCTCTTTGTTTGGGTAATCCAACCTTAACTTTCTTATCGAATCTACCAGGTCTTATTAATGCTTCATCTAGCATATCAAGTCTATTAGTTGCAGCTATTGTTATTATGTTTGAATTAGAATCAAAACCATCTAATTCAATAAATAATTGGTTTAACGTATTAGTTATTTCCTTATTTATTTCTGCAGAACGTTTACTACCTATTGAGTCTATTTCATCTATGAATACTATAACAGGCATATTTCTATTCTCTTTAGACATTTTTTTTGCTTTATAAAACAGCTCCTCTACTCTCTTTGGTCCAACACCTACATATTTTTCTACGAATCTACTACCTGACTCATGTAAGAATCCATAACCATTTAACTTAGCTATTTGTTTAGCTAATGTAGTTTTACCTGTTCCTGGAGGTCCATATAGTAATAGACCATTAGAATTTTCTAATCCCCATTCTCTATATGTTTTTCTTTTATCTGCGTCAATTACTTGTTCAATCTCTTTTATTGTTTCATCATCTAAGATTACATTTCTATAGAATTTTTGTCTTTCAGTATCATTCATAATATACTAATCTCCTTTATTTTATTTATTTATCCTAGATGTCATTTTCATATTTGTCGTAGTATTCTTCCCAGAAATCACAGTCATAATCTACTAATATTTGATCTATTATATCAATCATATAATTAGATTTATTTATTTGCTCTAATTCTGCAGCATTATTTTCTTTGTCTACAGATATAGATGCATGAAGAATCTTTTGTTCTTCGCAGTTTTTTAAATATATTAATGCTTCTTCGATAACATCAGCACCAAAATCTACAGTATTAGAATCAGGCGCTTTAGATTCATTAATCAATTTTTCTAATCTTGGAACATCTCTATATTTTAACTTAGTTATATCTAAGCTATTTTTTTCTATATCTTTTCTCGCTTCTTCCTTAAAGTTTTTTAATGCATTTTCAAGAACTGTCAATCTCTTTTTTGTCTTATTTAATAACATATTATTCATCTCCTTTATAATATTTAGATATTTTCTTATAAAGATTAGTAAATTTCTCTTGTTCTGCTATACATTTATCTAATAATTCTGTTTCACTATCCATAATATTATAATTATGCAGTCCTTGTTCGGATGTTTCATCTGCTATTAGCTTTTCTATATCGTCTATCTTTTTGTTGTAATAATATGTATCAACAAAATTAAACGCATGATATAATAGCTTTGCTTCTTCTTTGCTTAAACTAAATGTTTCTTGTGCAAGTTTAAGTTTTTTACTACTTCTAGGTTTTGGCATAGCTATAGGTTCATCTTCTTCAAGTTCCATAGCAGCCGCACATTCTACGACTGCCTCTGGTTTTTGTAAATTATATTTCTTACACCATCCATGATTATTATCAACACAACCTTTACAATTAGGCACCTTCATATTATTCATCTCCTTCTTCTTCATCTCCGAATATATCTATAGGGTCTAATTCTGTACTGTCTAAATCAATATCAGCATCAAGCTCTAATATTTCTTCTAATAATTCTAGCGCGTCTAATCTATAATGTTCTACTTTATATTTCATAACTCTGAATCCTTTATTTTTAGAATCAGTATTATTTATCATTTGTTGCTTTGTATTTTCTATATTTCTTTGTAGTCTGGCTATGTATTTACTTTTACTTAAAATTCTATCCATAGCTTCTATATTCTCTTTTGTTTCTTCTGCATAATTTTGTGCAGCTCTGGCTATTCCCAGAGCGTTAATTGTATCTAATTGTTCAATTAGTTCATCAAATTGTTTAACGATTTGTTCTTTTGTAATGTACATATATTTATACCTCCTATGCTCTTTCCATTCTTAATTCTAAATCAACTATATCTTTAATCATATCTTTTTTATCCTCTTCTCTTTTTCTTTCTCTAGTGTCGATTAAGAATTGTCTATATTGATGTAATACTTGACGTTCTTGTATGTTTAAAGACTTATTATATTTTCTTTTTGATTGAATTACACTTAAAGTATTGTTAAGTTCAATAGTTATTAAACTTTTATCTGGACTACTTGATCTTCTCATGAATATTATAGTGCTATAACCATCCAGTACTTTATTAACATATCCTCCTACGCAGTTATGCATATTTTTTCCTTCTTCAACAATATCTTGAGGAGTTTTTGGTGATATAAATACAAATCCAGAAGTTTCAAATTCTAATTCTGGTCTATATATATTTTCACTTAATTTTTTTGCTTTTTCCTGTCTTATCATACTGTTATGCTTATATGTTACTATATTTTTAACTGTTAAGAAATTTTTAGGATATTTATCATATTTTTCGTTGCCACATAATCTCTTTTGCATAATATTATAGTCAAATAATTGATCTAAAATTTCTATAGGTCCATTTTTTCCTCTTTTCCAATCATCATCCATGCATGCTAAATGTTCTACTTCCATTAAGTATTCTACATATTCTATTAGTTTGTTTGAGTCACAATAATAGTCTTCTAATAAAGTACTTATTCGATAAAAAGAAGCTCCACTAATGTAATTTCTTAAACTATTTTCTTCTGGGAATGATGGTTTAATATTATAACATGCTTCTATAAAGGCACAATAAAATAATAATTTATAATCTTCTTTACCTGTATTTATAGATTTAACTTTATCTATTGCATGTACAATTATGTCTTTATATTGTTCTTCACATATATCATATTTTATTTTTATTTTATGTTCTTTATAGAATTGAAGTATTGTTTTTGGCACGTCTTCAAATTTTACGAATTTTTCAATGCTATGATTTGGGTGATAATATAATTTACGATTATTCTTTTTCTCATATTCATCAATTTCTTCTTGAGTCCATGGTATATATTCGTATTTTTTACAAGATAAATAATCTACTTCAACTCCATATACGTAGAATTTTTCAAATTCCATATATTTTTTAGCACCTAATAAAAGATTATTAACTGACATTCTTCCACAATTTATATTGTCATGATATTGAACCATGTCTTTAATGAATCTTAAGTATTTTTTATATTTTTCATCCTCAAATGAATCAATTACTGTATCTACTGAGTACTTATTTAAATATCTATCTAATGTTTTAACCTTTCTACCTGAAGGACTAATGAATTCTCCTGTGCTTAAATCAAATTTTGCTTTTTCTCCTGCGTTATCATCTACTTCTTCAAACTCAAATACTAAGTATTTACTATCTTTATATGCTTTCATAATTATTTATTTTTCTCCCTGTTTATTATTTAACTCTAATTTGTCTAGTATTATAAATAAAATAATACCAAAAAAAGAGCCGATAGTTATACCGGCTCCTAATCCTAGAATAAAGTGTAAAATAAATACATATAATTCATGCATTTATTATTCCTCCTTCTCATATCATATTAAATATTATAGTAGCCAATAATATTAACATTAATATATCACTTGCTACTATATTTTTAGCATTATCTTTCATTTAACACCTCCGTTAATTCATCAACAGATGAATCTATTAAATCTAATACATCTTCTCTTATTAGTTCTGCATTGTCATTATGTGTTAATGCAGCATCTAAACGGCTTTCTATAGTTCTTATTATACTATATAAGCTGTTTATAATTAATTCTTCATCAGAATAATCATCGTTATTTAGATATGGACAATCTAAACTAGGCATTCCTTCTATGTTTTCTATTTTTTCTATGTGTTTCATTTTTATCATCTCCTATTATCGATATTGTACTTATAGCTAATATAGCTAATTCTGCTATTCCTATTGCTGCAGCTACTATTAATGCTCCAGCAATAAAACATATTGCAAAACTTATGAATAATATTCCTAAAATATAAATACTATCACCTCCGTTAGTGAATAAATAATCTAACGAGTACTATTGTAATCATTAATATAATAAATAATTTAACTATATGTTCTGATGTTTTATTATCTTTTTTCTTCTCTTCTATTTTTAATAGCTTATTATATTTTTCTATGCTATCTTCTTTACTCCTTCCTATAGTTATCATATTATATAGATATTCCCATGCATCATACGGAAACGTACCGTTTCTATGATTTATATAAAATGCACATTCAAGCATTGATTTTGAATCATGATATGCTACATATAATTCTTCATAAGAAAATATTTCATTGTAATACTTTTCATTTAAAGAATCTTCATAAAAAGATATCATATTTTTAAGTTGATTTATTATAATATACTTTTCTTTGAAGTCTATGTTTATTACATCTTTCCAGGCCAATATGTTTGTTACATAATACTTGATCTCTTTTAGATTCTTAACAATATTCTTTAATAGTTTTCGCATTTTATAATCTTTGACATATTTATTCATCATCATCACCCATAGTCCATGTAAGAGCTTCTATTATATTTAATGCACGTGTTAATTTTTTTGTATCACTTTCTTCTTGTTCATAAAAATTAAGATCATAGCTTGTAGGATCAGCAAGTTTTTTTAAAGAAATGCCGCTTAAAATTATATATATATCATTTAATCTTCTTTCAAAAAAAATTTCATTCTCTATTGTTCCGTACAGACTATTATTTTGTATAATATCTTTAAGTTTTATAATTCTCTTAAAATATTTACACAAAGAATCCTTTAAATATGAATAAGTATCACATATTTGATAAGCTATGCCTATCTGATATTCTAAAGGATTAGGTCCGAATCTTCTTAACACTTGATCTACAGGATCTATTATATTAGGGATGATATCTATAATATTATCTAGTTTTTCTAGAACTTCTTTATCTGTTGTCATTGTTATCACATCCTTCTGTTATGAACTTATAACCAGCTAGTTTGTGCAATATTGCAAAAGGATCTCTACCTTCTATACTATTATACGTAGATAATCTATCTTCTAATAATTTATTTAATTCTTCGTATAATTTTTCTTTTTTCATTATTTCCATAATAATACTTCCTTCCTTTTTATTATATTATTATATTTAGTTCATCTTTATCGTAAGATATACAGCTGTCATTTAATTTAAATGCTTCTTCATCTTTGTCGGTGCAATCTAATACTATCTCTTTTAAGTCTCTATCATCATAATGATATATTTTTCTTAATGATATAGGTAATCTTCTACGATTATAGCCCTTTATTTTAGACTGATTAATAAATGAATCTTTTAATTTTAAAGATCTTAATTCACTTTTTTCATAGTCTTTAAACATATGTAGACCATTGTCATCTATTTCACCATTTACTAGATGTATACCTTCTCTTATTATTGAATTAGATAAAGATATTTCTTCTACTATACTGTTGTATAAAAATATACGTTGCATATTACAACAGTCGTCTAAGATTAATCTATTAACTATACTATTTCTTATAACTATAGTCCATAGATTATAATTATTCATAACCCATATTGTGTTTCCAAATGAGCAATTATTTAATTCAATAGATTGTGTATTATGCTTTATTAACAATATATCTGAGTGTTTCTTATCATCTCCTATTCTATCTATATCACATCCTTGAAATATCGCTTCTTTTACATTTTCTATTCTGTAAGATATATCATTTTTTAGTGGCATATGAGTTATATTTTTAAAATATATTTTTCCCTTCATATCTATGTCTCTCTTTGCTTTATTATAAAAATTCTGACGTTCTTGCGCATCAAATACATCGGGATATAGATCCATATGTCTTTGTTCTAGGTATGTCATGTATAATTTACCTCCTATTTAATCATATACAGGGTCCCACGAAGAATAAAAATCCAATGAGTTTAATTTTATTATTAAATTTTGATCAAATTCTTCTATGTCTCCTGTATAGAATGTAGTATTTGTTTCTTGTGCTTCATAATATTTTGCCATATCTGTCTCCACTTCTACCTCGGCAGAATCTGCATTATTGATTTTTATTATAGATTTATCACAATATATATTATCGAATATTTCAGTATAATCATCTGATGTTTTAGATATAAAATTACAATTGCTATTATCTATATATAGATGTTTTATGGTGTTATTATGTATACCACCAGTAAGACAACTTCCTGATATACGTAAATTATTTATATAACATTCATTTATATATATATGAGACTTTGTACAATAATCAATATACAATGAATCTAATATACAATTTTCTAATTCTATATATATTCCTGTATTCATTGAAAGAAATAATGGATAATCAAAACTGCTGTTTTTAATTTTTGTATTTCTTATATTATCGAATTTTAAGCATATATAATCTTTATCTCTAGTATTAATAGATTCATTAATACCTATATTACAATCTTTTATTTCTAAAACATTTATATCATTAAATATTAAACTGCTTTGTATATTGTTTAAATCTTTGACTGTTATCGAATAATTTCCGTATTTTTTTGTTATATTTTTTAAAAATGAATAAAAATACTTGTTTGGTTTTCTTAAGCCTTGAAGTGGATGTTCACTATTAAAAAAATACTGATTTAATAATTCACTATCAATAGAGGTTACATCTAAAGCGCTTATATTATTATCATACATTACTTGTTCTAATAAAAAGTACATAGGTGATTCATTATATACTTTTTGGTTTATTTCGTACGTCATTAATTATTATCGTCCTTTCTTATAATGTCTTTTATTAATGCTTCGCCATTAAAATACCTACAAAAACGATATCCTTCTCTTTCTAAATATCGTCTATATACTTTTTTACGTCTACTGTCTGAACCTATGACTACTATTCTACTATGATTATATCTTCTACTTAGAAATTCTTCGAATTGCAATAATGTATTTTTGGCCCAGATAAGTCCTTCAATGCCACATTTGCCTGTTACATATGATTCCATATCTTTTTCTCCAAGCATCCATTGCTTGATGTATTTCTTTTTATTACTTATACCAAATATGACACAAAATTCAATGCAATCTTTAAGCTTTTCTTTTTTAAAGAATATTATGCCTATTTGTCCATTACTGAATTTAGTTTGAGCATAATATCCTTTAAATCTACCGTTTATTTTGTATCCGTTAAATTCCATAGCATACTATTATCGAATACTCTTCCTTCTTTGATTTCTAATTTAGATAATTCTTCGTCTGTAAATGCTTTATTAATAATAGATATGTCATTATCAAAAGCACCTCCTAGACATCTTACTAGCATATTGACTACATTGTAACATTGTATCTTTCTAATATTTCTTATTTCTATTATTTGATATTTCATAGTCTCACAACCTCCTTGTTTATTATTTATTTTCTTTGTAATAATAAATTGTTGCTCTTAATTAGTTCATACTCTTTTAAATCATTAGATGAAGTAATTCCTAGAACACTATGTAACAGAGTATTTCTTTCCATAAATCCATTATCGCTTTGTATTGTGTTGTTACGTAAATCTATTAAGTTATATCTTTCGCCGCATCTAACTATTAAAAATGCGTCCTTTGTTTCTTTACTGTATAATATATCTCCTTTCTCTATCATACTAATACATATAGCTTGATCTTCTAAATTAATATTCATATTATATATCCTCCCTTAAAATATTTATTTCAGAGTCATTATTATAATCAGCGGAGTAATAAGTACCACACATCATACAATTTCTTTCTCTGTGATATTTTTTAAAATTCCATTCTTTATATTTATTATTAAGAAATTCGCCTTGCTCATAATAATTAGGATAATATCTTGTGGCATAAGGATTACTCTCTGTGCCATCTCCTGATATTGTTATTTTTTCTCTGTCTGGTAATTCTTCTACATTACTATAATTATTATTTATAATTAAACTGTCTTTTAATGAAAAATTGTCTCTTGCTATTGTTTCTAAATCGTCTTCTATAAATATATCTGTGATATCATTTATTTTTAATCCCTCTAATTCATTTATTTTATTCTTGAAGTTATTTATAATAACACTTTCGACTATACTTATTTCATTAATAGTGGTTCCATAACTAATTAAAATACCGCTTTTAATTATTGATCTATTTATACGCAATTTTTCTATGGTACTGTTTTGTATTCTAATATAATCCATATCGCTTGAATTTGCTATATATAAACTATATATGTGTGTATTTTCTATAGAAACAACTTTTGCGTTATAAACAGATACTCTATTTATATCACAATTATTTATTGTCATCGTATTAAAATCTATAGCTATTATTTCTTCGCGAAGTTGTGGAGCAGATAGTGAACAGTTATATAATCTGACATGTGATTTCTTAATTGTATTAGGGGCTGTAAGATATAATGAGCTACTAAATAGACTACATATATTTGAAACGAATACATTTTTACATTTAAAATGTCTAGGTATTTCTCTTTTTCTTATCTTGTCATATATTATATTCTCTAGGAATATGTTTTCATTATAAAATGAACTATAGTCGTAACTTATTTTATTTATACTAATGTTTATATCTTTTTGTGTTATGTCTACAGAATCATGTTTATCATTAGCCATATATATCTATTCTCCTTTCTTATTGTTATAATATCCGGCTATCATCACTCCTTCTTTTGAGACATGTTCTTTTACGTTTATTTTCTGTTTAAATACATCAATACATCCTAGATCACTTCCTGCATTGTTATTCATCACCATGCTACGATATAACTTAAAACTATTGGTAGCTATATCTTCGAATGTCTCTTCGTATAAATCTAAACTATTATTATAACTTGGTCTCATACCTGCAATTTCATTATGATTTATAATTCTACTATTATCTATAATGCTGTCTATAACTTCTATATTTTTTATAGTGCTATCTATAGATATAAATAATCCATGTTTTATTATACTGTCGGTAATTATTAGATTGTCTATAATACTCTTATCAATGATAATAGCATTTTCTGGTATGCTTTTCATTATGTTTAGTTCATGTATATAATTGTTATTAATTCCTAATATTTTAAACTTTTTAACAACTATATCTTTTAGAGTATTGTTTTTAAGAATTGCTTTTGAAGGGTTTCTTATACTTATAAAGTTCTTTTCATTAAGGTCGCAATTAGAGATTTCAACCTCTCCTTTATTTGTAACAATTAATGATTCCTTTTCTAAATTATCTATACCTTCTATTTTTATATTTTCATGTTCTTCTATAATATGACATGTGCCTAGAACATATGTATTAAAAGGTATATACTCTTCACATTCTAATATATCATTTACTATTTGTTGATTCAGTTTTGCATATTTCATCAATACTTAACCTCCTTATCTGTTATATCTCCTTTTTTATATACTCCTGCTATTATATTGTTATTAGCATTGGCGCATATATCTTTCTCAACTATTGAATTTACCCAATCGTAATCATATAATTCATCTGAAGAGTTATTTCCGATGATGCATGCATTTAATAATACAAAATTGTCTGCAGCATCTTCTAAATTTTCTTCATATAACCTTTCTGGATTTAATTCATCATCACTATCGTTCATTAAATAGTTATCTAAAACTACTCGTGTGTTATCTATTAATGAGCGATTAAGAGATATGCTTTTTACAGTAGAATCTAAAGATATATGTAAGCCGCCTCGAACAACAGTGTCGTAAATTTTTATCCTGTTTACGACACTGTTATCTACATATATTTGATTTAATATATTTTGCGTCACAATTAATTCGTCAATAAAACTATCAGTTATGACTATCATAATTCCTTTGCATCCTTCGAATATAACTTTGGATATTGTACTGTCTATTACTCTTGTAGATTCTATGCGTCCATTGAGTTTAATAATATCTCTATCTAAATTACAGTTAACAAACTTAGCAGTTGGTATATTTAATGATAAGTATTTATCCTTTAAGTTATCGAGATCTTTAAATGTAACTATTTCTTTTACTATTACACTAGGTATAATTTCATGATTCACTAATGTCATATTGCTTATTTGTTTATATTCGTCGCCTATTTTATCTAAGTCTTCTTGATATATATAATAAGACATTGTATTTAATCTCACCAACTTTCGTTTATATTATTGTTATTATTTATTATTGTTTTTCGTTATCATAAATGCCACATATCATGGCACCCTCTTTTCTTATATATTCACTATTGTTTAATGCTTCTTTTAAATCTTGTGACATTTCTTGAGTATTTTTTGTATTATTATTAATGATACAACTATTAACCATTTTAAATGATTCAGTTGCTACATCTTCTAATACTTCTTCATATATTTCATTATTATTTCTAGGTGTTGTATGTTCTCTATTATGCATTGTATTGCTAACAACAGCTTGCGTATTATTTACTAATGAATCTTTTAATACTATTTTTCTTATAGTGCTGTTACAACTTATTAATAATCCATTTCTAATAACGCTACTATTAATAACTAATTCATCTACAATACAATTCTCTATAAGAATTATATCTAATATACATGAACTAACGCTAAGACTATTAATATAAGTATTTAATATGTTTATTCTAAAGCCGCGGCAAGCTTTAAATCTTACTCTAGGCAATGTTGAATCTTCTATATGTATAATCTCAACTATTGTATCTATTATAAGATGCTCTCCTTCATTAAAGTCACAATTCTTAATTTTAATGTTTCTTTTATGTCTTAAATATAAATTGCGTCTTATATCATTAATATCTACAAACATAATGCCTTCACTGCTCGTTACACTCGCAATTCTTTCTTTATCTAATACTTCAAGATTAATAGCTTCATTGTTCTTGGCGTTATGTAATATATTGTTTATATCTTCTTGTTCTACTAACTCATATGGTCCACATATTTTCATAATATTTATTATTCACCGCCTTTATTATTTATTATTTTTATTCTTGTTCTTAATTTTTCTATAAGTGCCGCAAATAAATGTTCCATCTATATTTTTATACTTATCTTTATTAAGATATTTATCAGTAGCAGAATATTCATTAGTATCTATATTGTTTTCTATAATTAAACTATTAGATAATATAAATTTCTCTTCAACTATATCTTCTAGGTTTTCTTCGTATAAATTCTCTGGTTTAGCATCTCCTCTACATGTAGCATGATAATTACTACTAACCACTGGAGTATTATCTATTAAACTTTCAAATAACTTAAAAGTTTTAATGCTGCTTTTATAATTAACATGTAAACCATAAGGCAATATACTATGCACTATATCTATCATATCTATAATACAATTATCGAATTTTACTCTGCGTAATATAGATTCATTTATTTTGAGATATCTAATATAACTATTAAGTATACTTATTTCTCTTTGATGGTTCTTTTCTATAATTAAACTTCCTAGAGTACAATTACTTATAGCTATATTGTTAGTAGTTTCAATATATATTCTGTCATTGTCACCTAAATCACAGTCTTCAAATATTAGATCTAGGTTCCTTCTTATATGCATGTCATATCCATCGAGGTTATTTACATTTCTTATAGTAACTCCATAACCTCCTTCTGTTCTAATTAGACCCATATCTTCTAATTCTTTATCGCTTATTTCATAACAGACTCTATGTGTACTATTTAGCTCTTTTAAGATACTATTTATGTCTTCTTGTTCTACTACACAGAATCCGAATTCTATTTTCTCTGCCATTATTTAATTCTCACCTCGTTCGTTACGTTCGTTCGCTACGCTCACTTCACAACTCGCGCTCATTCACTTCGTTCATTTCGCGCTCGTTACACTCGCTTATTATTATTGTTATTATTCATTTAATGGTTTAATATCTTTATCACTTCTATTATAATAATAGTTATATGCCTCTTCTCCTTCATGTTCTATAATACAACTATGATTCAATACTACTTTATCTTTAACTACATCTATTAATCTGTCATCTATTATATAATCATAACTACTTTTTATACTTTTATGATATGTATCGTTATAACAATGCTTACTATAGTTTATTATAAATGAGCGATATATATTTAAGTCATTAATGATGCAGCCATCATTCATTAATATTCCTTGATATATGTTACAATAATTAAATACTAATTCATTAATAGTAGTGTTATATAAGAATATATCATTTATATTTTTACAATTATAGAATACTAATCTATTTATATAGCTATCTTTAATAACTAAGTCTTCTAGGTCTATATCATTTATATTTAACTCATTAGATATAGTACAGTTTTTAATATTAGTAGTTACTATACCTGTATTTATATTTATTTTGTCTTCTTTGCCTAGATCACAGTTCCTTATATCAACGCTAAATAAATCTTTTAGAATTAACATATAGTCATCTAAGCTTTCTAGGCCATCTAATACACGATAGCCTTTTCTATTATCTAATGTTATTATCTTTTTTAACTTATTCGATAATGTCAAAGTTGTTTCATCAATCATCTTTTCCATTTCAAAGTTGCCTTGTTTAAAAATATATCCACTCATAATATTTAATCCTCGCTATTGTTTGTTTCGTTCGCTTCGCTCACACTATCAAAAGTATTTAAGTCTCTTTGTATTAATAATTCGCCCTCATCTCTTGTTTCAATAATACTTGAACCATGCATCTTTACTTCATATTTAACTATATCTATTAATTTATCATCCATAATAATATCGTCTGCGTCTTTAATATTATCATTATATGCTTCGTTATATCCTTTATTTGATTCATTATTAATGAAGCTACCATTCATATATAGTCTATTTATACTACTATTATAGTTCATTAATATACCAAATGGTATCATACTACCTGAGACTATAAGATTAGATATTTCACTATTATATAATAATATTCTATTTACTCTGGACCATTCTATTCTTAGAATTCCTATATTACAATTCTTAATAATAAGAGTCTTAAGTCTATTATTCTCTTGTATAACTGCTTCAGCTATATGACTATCTTTAAATGTAGCTTCAAGTACGTTCTCTTTAATTATTATACTTTCCATATTTATAGACTTAAGACTAATATTCTTAAATAATATAGAAGCAACATCTTTATTAATAATATCATGGCCTCCTAACCATGTTATTCCACTTATGATATTATATTCTGTATTTATTATACCTACTTCTTGTACTTTATTATCGATTTTACGACAGTCTAATATAAAATCTATCCATTCTTGATTCATTACTCTTGGTGTATCAATACCGTAATCATCACATTCTGTTCTTAGCTTTTTGCTATGTATTCTTTTAATGTTATCGTTATTACTCATAATATTTAATCACTCCTTTTACTTATTATTATTGTTTAGTTTTAATGTTTTGTAATATATACGTTTCTACCTAGGTATATATATTTATTGTGGCTTATATTAAGCGCTATGCATTAAATATGCATATTTATTATTATATACCAGTTTATGGCAAAACATATACGTTATAAAGCGTTAAAACATGTATTTTTTTAAAACGAGATATTAATGATGATATTAAATATGCTCGATATATTTTTATTAAAGCTTATGCTAGACTACGCACCACGCAAAATTTTAATTATTTTACCATTATTTTGCGAAAACGAGGCTTCAAGGTCCATTGAATTGTCAAATGCTTCCACAATGTTCCGTTATCACATCAGTAGGGGCATTTATTGCCTCATTTTTTACTTATTTCAAACTGTACCGTTCCATATGCTTATTTGATATGTAACGCTCAATTTTCTATAAGTAATAGTGCTCGCTACGCTGCGCATTTATTCGCTCGCTACGCTCGCTTTTCAGGCTGCGCAATTGTAAAAAGCATATGTATATAGATGTCAATTAATAGCCAACGCATACTAGTGTTTCACTATATGCACTTTATGAACTAACGTATCGTCATCTATATAAAAAACATATACATATGATAAATTTCATACGCTATGTTTTTAAAAAAAATAGCCATGTAAATAATACATATATAATGTACTAAATACATGGCTATTTATTATACTACTAGAATGCACCTCCTCTAGTAGCTTTCTTTCTGCCCTTAGTGAAAGCTTGAATTAATTCTTGAGTAGATGTTCTCTCTTTTATAGAATTAAAATTAAAACTCTTTCTGAATTCATTAGCACCTTCAGATAATGCTACACCTACAGATTGTGCTGCGGCACCACCTAATGTACCTGCAGTCATACCTAAAACTTCTGCACCAGGTATCATTATCTTTTGACCAACCATCTTAGCAGTACCATATACTGTTTGAGATGATTTATTTATTGCTTTGTTAACTTTGCGTCCAAATCTTTCTGTTCTAAAAGCTGTGCCTAAGTTATCCATTTCTTCTTCAGATCTATTAATGATTATTACACTACATTTAGGTCTATTAAATCCACTAGTATCTGGTGAAGCTGGTCTTGGACTCACAAATATTTGTCCATATTCTGCTGGTGGTATCTTAGTTGCATCTTTAATAAGATTAACTGCTTCTTCTACGTCTTTCTTATTATAGTCTACAACTAATTCAAAACTTTGCATTATTATTGGATTTTCTCCACCTAGAACTCTATACTTATCTCCATTTATGTCTTTAGCTCCTGGCATTAATCCATCTTGATATCTACCATATAATAAAGCCTCTATTAATGAAGCTTTATAATTTGTTTCTTCTGCAAATAAATCTTCATCTTCTTCTAAGCTAAGATTAACTGTATCCCAGCATAATGTCAGATCATTATTATTATCTGCAGGGTCTATTCTTACTAGCCCTGTTTCTTCTGTCAATCCTAATGGCATAAATATACTCTTATATATTTCATTTATATAAGGTGCTGCCATTTTAAGTGTTCTCATAGTAGCTGGCATTTCTTCTATTGGATCTTCTTCTGGGTCAGGTAAAGAATTAACATCTATACCTCCAAATTTATTTACTTTCTTTGTATCTTTTGTTTCTTCTTTTACTTCCTCAATGTTTTTGTTTTCGTTATTTATATCTTTAGCCATTTTAAATCACTCCTTTAATTTTATAGTTTATCTATGTCTATACCACTAGGTCTATTTTCTGTGCCAACATAGTCGACACATTCTACGTTTTCTTTTTGCTTATTATGTTCTATGTCTTCTTTCGTAGCGAATACTTTCTCTGCTACTAATTCAGCACCAGCTCCTGCTACTTTACCAATAGTGCTAGCCTTAGCTGCTAAGTCTGCTTTAACTTCTTCTTTTGTCATCTTGCTATACTTCTTTGTTAAAGAGGAGCCAAGAGCGGCCCCTACTAATAGTTCTAACATATTATATCTCCTCCTTAGTCTTCGTCATCTTTACCATTGACTAATTCTAACGTACGTTTTTCGTAAGGTATTTCCTCGTCAGTATAGTCGTCGCTATCTCCTCTACCCCATAGTTTTAAATCTAAATATTCCATCTTAATCTCTCCTTTATATTAAATATTTATAATACGCCCCATTGTTCTTTAGCTACTTCTTTTGGATCATCAGGTACAGCATCTTTATCTTCTTCGTCAAATTTCATAGTAAGTGTTTTGTCATATGCGCCTTTTAATGATGCTACATAATAAGACAAAGAGTTGTAAAAGTTTCTAGTGAATCTATTATGTAATATCATAGTTTTCATAGCAAATGATGCTATTTTTAATCCTATAGTTTTCCATTCTCCTGTCATTACTCTAGAAGCACTCATTATATCTTGTGCAGCATCCATAGTGTCATTCATTACAAACTCTGCACATTTTAATGTTCTTAATATTTTGTCTTCTTCTACTTCTATTATTCTGTTTCCATTGTCTTCTCTTGTTATCATATCAGCTATTTTATTTTCTATATCGCTAAACATATCTTGCGTATCTTTACTATAGTCAACTTTTTTACAAGTCTTCCAGTAATTATTTAATTGTTCCATTTCTTTTTCGTTTAATATTATTTTCATATTAATACCTCCAAGTATTTATAATTATTATTTATGTTTCTTTGATTATGTATAAAACCCCCTATATTTATTATACATATGTAACAAAGCCTAGACGTTCGTGTTATATAGTTATACAACACTAATGGGGGAGGGTTCTAGGCTCTCTTATATACATACAATAAATAAGACCCAGTTTTACCCAGGTCTTATCAATATAAAATACATACTATTATTATTTATCTTCAGATGCACCTCCTTCAAAGCATGAAGTACAATCTTCACAAGTGCATCCTTTGCAAGGGTCCAGATTAAATGGATCCTCGCAATCCTTTAATAGAGATTCAATTCTTAAGTCATCATTATATTCCATAACAAATACCTCCTATAATAATTCTATAGTTTCTTTAATTTCTTTTATTAATTTGTTTTGGCTTTCTATTATTGTTTCTTGTCTTTTTATAAGACTTCTTTGTGTTAGCACGATTGTTTCTAATCGTTTTATATACTCCTCTTTAGTTAATCCTAGTTCTATATTTATTTCCATAATAATACCTCCATTATATTTATTTATATACACAACAAATAACCCTATAGGTACAAAGGGGAAAAGTAAAAACCTATAGGGCAATCAATCTACATATAAATTATATATTTTTCTGTTTCATTATTATATGCACATAAAAAAGCTCCAGCAAAACTAAAATTGAGGGCTGAATCAGGAGATTCGAATAAGTGATTGGTATTCGGAATGCCACTGGAGCCAATTTATCTGTATATAATAATTAATAATTAACAGGGAGTATCCATTATCATGCTTTAACGTTACTCCCTATTATATTAAATAGCCAGAACACTAGTTTAGTCTAAATGTAGTGTCCAACAAAATATTCTAGCTATTAATTTTATTACAAAATATGATGAAATACAACTAAGCAACGACTTCACCTTCTTCCACTAACTCATATAAATTATTTACATGGCTAGCATAGAAGTGGGCTTTATATTTAAATAAATCTAAATCTAGCATAGATTCTAGAAATACAAAATTTTCAGAACCTTCATCGGCTTTAGTAATACTAAGCTCACCATTGTCTCTAACTGTGTAGAAGCAAGCTAGTTCTCCATCAACTATTAGAGCTTTCATTTTTTCGTTATTTTCGAATATTTCTATTTTATGCATACTATTTGTCCTCCTCTATATCTAATAATTCTTTACCAATATTATTTTTATATATTCTACATTTCCAGTCATCTTCACTATTGACCATGGCCAATGCTTGATTCTCTGTTATTACAGAATAATTCTCACTCCATTTTATACCGTTTTCTTGTAATAAGTGAAGCGCCTTATTCTTGGCATCATCATAAGATTTAGCCATTACAGAAAATATAGCATATGGTTCTTCATAAGTATCGCCACTTGCATAATCTCTGTAATAACTATTGAGACAGATAATATAATTAGCAGCATTTGATACTGCTGTGTCTTTTTCTTCATCGTCTTTAGATAATATTGTTCTATTATTTAAGTCTATATATCCAATTAATTCACTTTTAGATTCATTTATGTCTAATAATTCCATTGTGCCTGGAACTAATACTATGCTGTTACAACAACTAACTATATCATCATATGTATAATTAGCTAAATATATATATTCTTTTGAGTCATCACTTATGTCATAGTCTGTTTCTCTTGATTCAGAGAAATCTATTCTTCTAGAAGTAGTCATCATTATGTCATCTTCGTCTATTATAAATGTTAATCCTTCTATGTCTACAAATGTAACATATTCTCCATTTAGTATTGCTTTGTTAAATATCTTTATTTTCATAACTAATTCCTCCCATTTATTATTTATGTAACTGGATAGGAGCTTTTAAAGGATAAACTCCCAAGAACCTATTTATGTTTAGTACACTGTATAAGTGTCGATCAGCATTTTCTTATCTGCTGGTGGTACTCGCATAAAGTCAGGATGGGCAACCATTGCTACTACTAAACCTGGATAGGCTTGAGCGGCAATTAAGCTACCAATTACCACTACATCAGGATACTTAGCGTGAAATGCTATTAATGTATCTGTAGTAGTAGAATCGGCTACAAAAGATGTCTTTTGAAACTTAATACCAGCAATACCACTATCTACTGGTTGAGCTACTGCTGTAGCATTAATTAGCGCTCCACAAGGTGGAACAGAATCTACTGTTGATTGATCTGCTGTTGTCATTGTAATTCCGTGTGGAGTAGTGTTGACCACTTTAACTCCTGCTACTGTAGTGATTCCTTTAATTAATTTATCTAACATATAAAATACCTCCTTGCCATTCTAGGCTTAATAATATAGTACACAAAGTTCATAACATCATCAACCGCTTCCTTTCAGCGTTTGAATATCATAACTATAAGAACCAATCCCATAGTTATGTGAGAATACTCTCTGTTCTTTGCAGTATATTTATAGTCTCTCCTCCGACTCTTATGCTGGCCACGCACGAGAGCAGTTTAATGACGTACTCGGGTCATATAATTAAAACATGTATTGTCCTTCAGGACATTCATCGAAATACTTGCATTGACTGCATCCATATGATGGAGTACAGCCATCTGCTGTCCATTCTTCAAATGTCCAGTCACTTGAATCGATCTTTTTCAATTCAAGATCTCCAAATTGTTGCCAATCTCTTGTTATATCTTTTATGTCTATTATTGCTACTTTATCTTGTATTTCTTCTGGGCAATATCCTCTATAAATAGAGTACCCGAATTTATTAAGTTCTGTGCCAACTTCTCTTACTCTAATTCCTATATATTTTTTATCATTTACTAATTTCATATTTAATTCCTCCCCAAGAACATATAATAGGAGCAGTTTAATGACATACTCCAGGTCACTTCTTGAATTGGTTAATAAATAATATATCTTCAGGTATGAGCAGTTTAAAGACATACTCAGGTCTTGCATCATATGTTTAATTATAACTAATATTTATAATCAGTCTTCTAACATGACTGATATTGGAAGAGAGCTTTAAGGATGAACTCTCTAGAACCTTAATATATGCACATATATGAGAATGTTTGGTGACATTTTCTAGCCATTCTCTCGCCTAGTACACTTCATCTTTAACCAGTCACGTATTAAAGATCACATACCAACGTCACAGTCCCTTGCGGACACAATTATTACTTCATTGTTTTCTTACCTTAATTATTGTCATGCATAAAAACAATTACTATATAAAAAATGCAATGACATACAGAACTTTATTTTGACTTACCTCTACGTTCTGCTCTAGAGGCATCTTTTTTATATGTTATTTTATTGATATGATAGCACACCTCCAAACATTAAAAAATATTAAGATAGTTTAACGACATATCTAGGTCAATGAGAGCACATATATATCGTACTCTAAAAAATTTAAAACTGGTAGACAGTACTGTTTAAGGCACAGTACTCTGGAAGCCTATGTAAACTACATGCCAGCTATTAGTTCAGCTTCTGCATCACTTACTTCTGGTTCTTCATCTGATGATTCGTCAACTACTGGTGCTGACGCATTAGAAGCAGGAACTACACCTGCTTTTTGCATCATTTCAAGTTGTCTATCAATAGCCTTTTGAACTTTGGCTATTTTTCTTTCTAATTTAGTTTCTTCTGCTTCGTCTTCTGCATCTATTAGTGCGTCTTCTAAGTCAGCTAATTTAGTTTGATATTCTTTAAGTTTAGAGTCATCAAAAGCTACTTGTTGCACTACCACTTGTTGAGTTGGTTCAGCACCAAAACCTCTTCTAGTAGCTTTACTGATTTCTTCTTTGAACGCATCCCAAGCTTTTGTCACGATACCTTCACGTTCGTCTTTTCTAATGTTGGCATCAGATACAAGTTCTACATTAGCATATCTAGCGCTCATTAATTTCATTAATTTACACATAGATTCTATTCTTTCCTTAGGAATGTCTTTACCAGATACAGTCTTACCTGTTCTAATGTAGTCTATAAGATTTCCATTAGCTAATCCACTTATACTTCTAGGTAAAAGTATTCTCACAGGCTTAGCTATTATTTCAGCAGTATTTTCTGGTATAGATTCTACTTTATCGATAACAGCCTCTAATGCACTGTCTACTATAGAGTCATTTTGATACCAAGAGTCATCACCGTTTAAATTAGTGATTAAAGCTACACCTTTTTCATTTACTACTGCAAAAGTATTTCTAGGTGCTCTGACTTCTTGTTTATCGTCAGATTTAGTTGTAGTTGTGTTAAAATTTCCGTTTAATTTAGCCATGGTTGTTCCTCCTTTGAACTGACTTGCTCGACGACAAGTCTACCATATAAATATATTTAATGTGAGTTTCCAATACACCACACGAGAGCACACGCCAAATGAATTACTCCCATTTAAGTAACGCCAGCACTAATGAGAGCATACGACAAGTGACAAGCTCCTATGCACAGAGTACAAGAACTCAAACGAGTAGTCCTTGTTACCCCGACAGGGGTTCTAGGGCACAGCACTCCCCCGAGTCACAGACAAATCTGTAACTACAAACGAGTAGTCCTTGCTCCTCCGACAGGAGGAGAAGAAGTAATGATTAAACAGCACAAATCACTATAGATGTGAAATGTACCGAATAATCAATACACTCGAGTGGTCCTTGCCCGAGCGACAGCGAACAAATAAACAATTAAGCGCCAGCGTATGACAAATTATAATATAACGAGTCACAGCACTGGCAACGTTACAGAACGCCATATTACGAATACATGCTAAGCGACAGCGTATTACTTGCGGCCGACAGGCCCCCGAAGGGGCGACGAAGGAGCCCCGGAGGGGGAATAAATGATAGCCGACATTTATGATGGGGAGATATTATGCACCTTATTAGAATAAGGCGCTTACGTCCATGCTATCTAAAGTTGCTTTTTGAGCTTCAATATCTTCTTCAAAACGTTTTCCTGCATCAATATCTTCAATACTTAATTTGTGATCTTTGCTTATATACTCAACGTTATCATTACTATTGTTATTGTTAATTTCTGCCACTACATTATCTATATTGTTTCCCACTACTGCTTTTGACTCTGTTTTTGTGATAGTAGCATCACCCCCTTCCATTTCTTTATTTTCATTTTTATCATTATTGTTTACATAGTTGTCAAATTGCTCAATTGCTATTTTCATTAATCTACAAGCACTACGTCTAACTTCTTTAGTGTCATAGCCTTTAGAGACTGTAGATTCCCAAGGTCTTTTAGCGAATAGGTAATTTACATTTCTGTAGTATATTCTTTTATCAGAGAATACAACAAAAGCATGATCCATAGTGTAACCTTTAAACCATACTTCTGGTTCATCCTTTTCGACTCTGAACCATGGAGTCATGTATATAAATGAACCTTTTTCAAGGTCATCATAATAATATCTTCCTCCATAGCTGCCTAACTCTGGAACGTTGGTAAATAATTGATCGTATTTATTGCATTCGTCAACTCCAACTCTTTTTTTAATCATATCACTTGCAACTAATACATATGATAGATCTGGAACATTATATACTACTGGTAGAGATAATTCATTACTCCAGTGGAAATTATAAACTATATTTTGAAGTCTTATTTGGCCTCTCCATGTATGTATATCGTCTTTTATTTTTTCTATGTATACTATTTCATCATCTCCTTCATTTTTACCGCATTTAATCATTTTATTATTGCGTTTTATTTGTCTTTTGGCTTCTTGTTTTATTTCTTGTGTTGCTTTTTCTATATTTAGCTCTTTCTTAGCTTCTGTTACTTCTTTTTTGGCTGGTTCTGTTACTACTGATTCTTCTTTTGTTTCTGGTTTAACTTTTTCTGCTTTTACTGTATTTGTTGTTTTAACTGGTTTTATTTCTTGTATTTCTTTGTTTAGTGTTTCTTCTATTGCTTTTATGTCTATTTTTGTTGCTATTTCTTTTCCTTCTTTTATTGCAGCTTCTATCTTACTTAAGTTTTCTCCTAATGCTTTGAATGCTTCAACTTGAAATTCTATTGAAGCTTTTCCTTTTACTATTCTTTCTATTATATTTTGTTCTAATTTTAGCATAATGCTACCTCCTAAATTTTAATTTTTTAAATATAAATTTAAAAAGAATACTCAAATAAAAATAAATAAGTATTCTTCTTGAATTTGCATTTAAATAAAATAAAAAGGGCACCCAAATTAATGAGTGCCCCACTGTAACAGGAACATAAAACAGGACTATTTAATTACATCAGCTAACACGAAACCTTTGAAAGGCATTGTATTAGTTAAATTTAATGATGCAGACGCGTAATTATATTGTGCGTCTGCTAGTGCTGCAGGTGTTGGTTTATTATTTTCTATGCCGAATAAGAATAATTTGTTTTCATGTCTTAATAATTTTGCCAAATCGTTATTCGCTATTGAATTGTATCCAAAAGATTCTCCTGCGTCGATATCTTCTGGAGCAGATTTAACGAATTCTGCAAATCTAATATTTTCTTTATTGTAGCCATTGACAGGCACTATAATTGTTTCAGTATCAAATTTGCTCATTAATACTTCTAATGGATTATATAATGCTACTAGTTTATATTTTTCATCTCTTTCAACTACTTTTACTTGTCCATTTTGGAATGGTCCAAATACATGTAATTGTCCATCTAATCCATATCCATCTTGTATTTCAATAACTGTATCAACAGCTATATCTATTTCTGATTCATAGTCTACTTCTATTTCTAGAGTATCTACACCTGCATATTCTGCTACAAATATGTCATTAAATAATGTAGCAACTTTCCATATGTCTGCCTTTCTTTCGGCACTAGTACCAAGAACAGATACAAGAACTGTACCTCTCTTAGTTTCTCTTTGTTGGCTTATAGCTAATTTAAGTGCTAATTTTATGACTCTTCCTCTGTCTATACCATATTCGTCAGCTTTTTTATATATTGCATATAAAGCTCTATCTCTTGTTGAATCATCCATTATTAATAATGAATCCTCAATTTTGTCTATTAAGTACACAAGTTCTACTTCTTTTTCGTTTTCGAATTTGATTCCTTCATATTGTTTATAACAATCATAGCTGTTGCTGTCTAATGCCTTAATGTAATTTCTAACTGTATCTTCCATAATGTCTACACAAGTTTGTTTCATGTCTCCTATACAGTCATCTAATCTTACAGTGCCTTTCTTAGGATCTGGAGCTAATATTGTATATAATTCTTTTGCGTCTTTTCTTCTAGCTTCATCTATATTACTTTTAAACTTCTTAACTCCACCTAGTACAGTAACATATGGAGATATTAAATCGCTCATTTCTACTATAAATACATAGTCAATATGTTTGCATACATCTATTGTTTGTTCACCTAATCCTCTAGTTGGGAATTCGAAAGCTGATTGGAAGTTTTCTAATTCTTCCAAAGTAGTATCTTCATTGATACTGTTTAAGAATGCTTTGCACAATGTTAAATAAAAGTCATTAACTGTCATGACGTCTCTTATAACGCCATATTTATTAGAAGATCTTTGTATGTCTTGTGGTGTATACACTACTGGCATTTTTGTGCCTTTTCTTCCTGCTACTATATTAGCAGCTTTTTTCATGTTTACTTGTTTTGCTTCCCAGTCGAAGCATTCGTTATATAAATCAGCACTCATAAGTGCAACAATCACAGCATTATCTCCTAGTTTGCCTTCTTCGTTAACTAATTTTTTGAAGTTTAATGTAGTTAAGTTGCTTCCATTTCTTATTGTTTCGGCTATTTTATCTCCTAGTGCTTGTACAGCCATTAGAAGACCATTTAAATCTTTAACATCACTTAATTTTACACCATGTTTCTTTAATTCTTCAGCTTTCATGGCGAATCTTGTTGATTTTGTTTTATCATCAAGAACACCTTTATTAAATTTTATTTCCTTAGCCCCTAATTTTTTGTTTGTGTTTAGATTGAATAACATAATTTTCTCTCCTTTGTATTTAATAATAAATTGTATTTAATAATAAATGGGCAACAAGTATCTCACTCATTGCCCATTGCACCCTTTTGTTTTATTTCTTATTAATTTTTACTGAATTAGAATAATGCAGAATAGTCTAAACTATCTAACATTTTTTTACTTTCTTCTTCCTTAGCTCTTTCTGCTACAGGTTTGTTGTCGTGATATTTTATAAGTGCTGCAACACCTATATTATTATCTCTAACAACTCTAGCATAAACTAATATGCTCACATAATCTTCTACTACTTTGCCGTCTAACATTAATCCTGTAACTACTTTTCCATTTTCTGTGATTGTTAATTCAGGGAATATTTGAGTTAAGTCATCTCCGTCAAAGTCACTACCTGCAAGTTGATGTTTTAAAGTATTGTCTTGTGCTAGTACTATGCAGTTATCTGGAGTTTCTAACAAGAATTGTTTATACTCCCATGTAGCATTTAATTTCATGACTTCTTCTTCAGTTATGTTGTAGCAAACTTCAAATTCTTTACTACCTTGAGATGGTGATTTTATAATTACTGACACTCTAACTGATTCTAATACTGCTGATTTTTCTTCATCTGTCATAGTATCTACTGCTTCTAACTCTTTCTTAAGTGCTTTATATTCTGTATTGAAGCTGCTGCTATATACTTCAATGCATCTAACTTTTTGAACTGAGCCATCTGGCATAGTATAATCAACCATTCTAGCTCCTAAAACTTCTTTACCATTATTTAATAAATGATCTTCTGGAACCATTCTTAAATAATTAGAGTTAATTTCTAACTTTAAATTAGCTACTTTGTTCAATAGGGCAGTGTCTATTGATTTGATTTTGTAGCTATTTAATAATAGATCTGTAGCAGCTTTTTCTGGATTAGATTTCATTACATTTTGATATGTGAATCCATCTAATCTTAATTCTTCACTATGGAAACTTAATTTACCAGCTGATAAATTACCACTGGCATCTTCTTTAATTGGATCTGCTGCAGCTAATTGTCTATTAGTTAAAGCGGCAAACATTTTAGCTGCTTTTTCTGGATAATCTTTTAATTTAAATGCTATTTGATTACCCATGTGTCCTCTTGTTCTGTTAGACATATTAACTATACCAACAGCAAGAGCCTTACCTTCATCTAATACAGATATATCTGGTTGTCCCCATTTAAATACGTCTTTATCACCTATTATGTCTATTTCTTCTACTAATATTGCTAATTCTTTTAGAGCTTTTTTATATTCTGTCTTGTTTTTAGCATTATTTAGTCTTGTAGCTATATCTGACAAATCTACTCTTGATCCTTTTATCCACATAAAGCATTTAGATGAATCAATTTTAAGAAGCATTTCAACTTCTTTTAACATTTGTTTGCTATCATAAGCTCTGAAATGACCTTTTCCTGCTACACCTCTGATTCTTAGTTGATAAGACATACGTCTTGCCATTGCTTCAGATACTTCTTCTTCTGCAAACTCTTCTACCATAAGAGCACCAAAAGTGTCTCTTATTATTCCATAACCATCTCTAAAATGATTATCTACGTCTTTTATACTACTCTTTTCATCTTCTGAATCAACACTGCCTTTGAAGTAGAATACTGAGTTTGTGTTACCCATTCTACCCCATAGACTTGGTGTAGTTGCGCATAAACTTATTCTTGATGCTACACCTGCTATATCGTCAAAAGTAACGATTTCTTTTTGAGATTTTAGCTCATCTATCTTCTTACTTAGCATTCCACCTGTTAAACGATTCATTACTTCGTATTGAGTATCAGGATCATGCAATGTGAAATATACATTGCTTTTTTTACCCATACTAGCTGATGAACTAGCAGGATAGAACTTAGGACTATTTATATCACCTCCAACTTGAAGTCCATTTATTCTATAATCATCATAGTAACCTTCAGTATTCTTGAAGTTTACCAAGATTACATCGTCTATTAATTTATAGTCTTTTCCTGGTCCAACTTGTAGTTTTCTTTCTTTGAAATTACCTACAGCGTCCTCTACCATTACTGATAGAGTTCTAGTTTCTGTATTTATACTACCAAATGCCATTACTGTTGGACTCATCACAACTGTTTGGTAGTTTTCAACGGCTACCCCATCTTTATCTATAACAAATCTTCTTATAACATAGAAAGATTTATTACCTTTAGCGTCTCTATAAAGACGTTTCATAACTTTTCTTTGGATTCTTTCTATATTTCTAGCGCTGCATTTATTAGATACTGCTTTATTAGCTTTTATGCCTTTGAATTCTTCAGTCACTTTGTCACTGAAGTTTATTTCTTTTGTTGCTAATAATTGTAAGTCCATTTCTAAACTTGCTATTTCAGTTTCAACTTCTGTTACTTTAACTTCTCTAGATGTATTTAATTCTTTTGCATCTAATCCTTTTACTAAATTACTTAATAATACTATTGACATAAATATGTCCTCCTTTATATTTTTATATTTAGTGATTCTCGGCAATCAGTAGCATAGAGATAGAACCACCCAAGACTCTATACTATATACAGGATGAATTTTGATAACGCAGATTTCAAACTGCGATTCACCTCCTCTCTATAGAACGCACGATTCACACGCCCTAATCACCTTTTATGGTGAACCTCTATAGAGAATAAAAAATGAGCAGTTTAACGACATGCTCGGGTCAAGATAACTATATTTCGTATTCTATGTAGTCATATCCTTCGATGTAATCTACATCGTGTTCTATGACTCTCCAATTATATTTTCTTGCATACTTCTCTACTAATGGCAGAGAAGTTGCTCTTCTGAAAGTGGCAGATAAAGTCACTTCCATGTCTAGTTCTTCCTTGTAGAACTTAACTATTTTCTTTAGCTCTTTTATGTAGCTAAAGAATTTAGTCCCAATATTGTTGCTTCTAGCAGCAAACATACTTACGTATATTTCTGCTTTATATTTAAACTCTTCCACCATAAATAACATGGCAGAGTTTCCGTTATCTTCTATAAGAAGGAATGTATCTACTCCTTCTGGTAGTTCATTAAATTCATTTTTGGCATAGCTAAAGTCGCCTTCTATACTGCTGTCTTTAATTATACTATTTAATATGTCTAAGTATTCCATAGCATTTTCATTTATTAATCTTATCATTTTTATTTTCTCCCCTTTGTTTAAAATATTTAATGATTCTTTTACAACAAAAAATAGTAGATACAAAGAGAATCGTAACTTTGTACCTACTACCTACAAGCATATTAATGGCGTCCAGGTGTTTCTATAAAGAAAACGTCCATTTCCTTAGCTAGATCTTTTAGTCTATCTTTTGTTTTATCATCCACCCAGTCTTTACACCAGATAGATTCAATTACAGTGTTAGTGATGATTATTTCATTATGATCACCACTAACACTGTATAAGTCTTGAGGATCTTTTATAAGTTCTAAAGAATCCTCGTTAAACATCCTAGACCCATCATCTGGGTCTATCGTTGACCATAGGTCACATTTAGATGCAACCTGTATTTCTCCATACAGGCTTACACCAAATGGTCCTATCATCTCAGTAGATGCACATATTTCCATATCATAGCAATTATTTATTTCCGCTATTCTGTTGAAAGCAATTTCTGGGTCTGAAGCTTGATTATAAGCCTGTACTCCATGATGGAATACAGACCATGCCCATTCCTCAGACTCATACAATTCAGCATACTCATATGCGTAAACAGTATTAAGTTCATACTGTTCGCATATAAAACATTGTGTATCTGATGGATAAGACAGATTTAACTCATACCAATCTTCACCTACCTTATCGATAGTAAGGTGATATGAGTTAGCATCTTTGTCTTCCCAGTTCCATGACAGTATACTATCAAGATCCTCATAGCTATCTATGCTATAAGATTCTTGATTAACTACACCGTCGCCACATACTGGACATTCTTCAAATGTCCACAAACTGATTGTTACGTCAGCTTCAACCAATGATTTTATTATTTTTTTAAAAGTATTTATGTATAACATTTTTTCTCCCCTTTGTTTAAAATATAATAAGGCCATCTTTTGCAATAATTGAATTCACGTCATGGCTTAACTTAAATTCAACTGTTTTTGAAACTGAATTTATAGTGAACTATATTCGCTACTTAGACGAATCGTATTGAATATAAAACACTGAAACGTTACCATAATGGCACCACTCCTTTCTTTATAAAATAAAAAAGGCAAGTACTATGCGTACTCGCCTTATCTGTCTAGCAAAGCTTTAAGTTCCATAAGCTTCTTAATGTCATCCTCCGCAGGACCTTTACTAGACACAGGTTTTGCCTGTTCTTTAAGAAGCTCGTTTAATAGATCTCTTTGTGTGAGATCAGCCTTTGGTTTAGGCTTCTTATTTCTAAATAACATATTAACACCTCCTTTCTTATTAACGTTAAATTAGCAGTTTAATGACATGCTTGGGTCTAGTGTTAATAATTTTAATAATCCATTCATACTATCACCTCCCTACATTTAAATTATGGATTATATATATATGTATATTTTAATAATTGTTTAATTCTAAAAAAAACGAATAACACTATACATAAGCCACAACATCACCTCCTTTAATAAAATATAAATTTAATGCTTATGCATAGTGTCATAAAGTAACTATATATGTGCTATATATGCATATACACATAGTCAGAACCATATGTATACACATACATAGTACATGCTATAGTCAAATAAATAATATAGATCCACTAAGATATGTCTGTTGTCAAATAACATATCCTCTTACGAACTGGTTATATATCGTAACGTGAGAACTAATCATACATGTAATCTACTATACTTCGAATACATATACTTTTATTAACTCCAACATGTATGTATCACCATATCATACCAATACATAAGTATTGATATAACATAATGTTACATACATGCACGGTTGCGAACCGTTATGTGTTACACTTTACTACCCTTCTTGATTCTTACATTAATATTGTCTTATATGTCTATACAGTATAAGCATACTATAGCCTAGAATCATAAGGTCTAATTATATGATCTAAACTATAGCTTGTACTATCACTGGTGCTAGTACACTTATATGTATAAACATATCAAAGCAACATTAACGTATGGGTAGCTATATATAGGCTAATGTATATACACTTGTCATCATGTATATACAACGTAGCGAACTCCTATCCCTGGTACTCATGGTGATCCTCGTATGTATACTATATGATATGAAAAGATGTATACTATACTTTCATGAGCTCGATGCTATTTACCTTAGTCATGCAGAAGCATTGGTATGCATGACAGTATTTGATGTTATAATCGTCTATACACAAATACTAAAGTATAGGCGATAATACCTTATTAATAATCTTATTGTATTAAGGTATTAAGAATACAATAAGATAGTAGTTCTAATTATGTCATAGGCCAGAACAGTCTTACTAACTATAGTAGTTCGTCACCTCTACTATAATCAGTAAGATTACTTACCAAACAAGCCTTATAATCATTTGGCATATTATTTACACTCTCCTTTCTCTGTTTGCCAAAGCCAGCCCTGGCATTCCATTCGGGCTAGGAAGTTTACTGTTGATACAAGATCAGAAACTTCAAAAGAGTCTCTTGACTACTACTGGGTTAGGCATCACCTCCTTTCTATATTGCCAAACACCAACCCAGGACTTTGAGTCGAGATGGTTCTGTTGAAACGGGATCAGAACTCTCTTAAGATTCCCTAACGAATGTGGAACTTACATCACTCTCCTTTCTCTATTTGCCACACTCGGGTCCAGGCTCCTTGTTCGGACCAAGAAGTTTACTGTTGAAACGGGATCAGAAACTTCATAAGATTCCCTAGGCTACTTCTGGGTTACACATCACCTCCACAACAGAGCTCCCGGTTAAGCCGAGCCAAAGCTTAAGTACCCCGGGGCAAGAAATATACGTATTACTACGTATATATATAAAGGTGGTACTTCCGGAAATTTTTTATTTTTTCATTTCCCTATAAGCATTGACATCGCATATATATTTTAGAAAAATTTCTATTATTCATTGACATCGGCCTAGAGCATTTAAATCAGAATGCATTATGAGTAATAATAACTTGATAGGAGGTGAGCCTTATGGCACAAATAAAAATTAATACTGAAATATTCGTTAATGGTAAGTGCAGTATTACTAGAGTATCTGATCCTACAGAAGTAGATGAGTTTAATACAAGTACAGTTGGAATATTATCTACACACCCTTATTTTGAAGATATACATACAATAGAAACTGAAAGATATTTATTAACTGGAGTAGAAGTACAACAAGAAGATTTTGGTTCTAATGATTATAATATTAAGTATACTTTTACAGCAGAAGATCTTATTGTTAAAGATGATTATGTTCCAGAGGAATGTAAATATTTAATAGAAAATGAAATGTATTCAGATGAAGATAACGAATTATTCCACTCATTTAATTGGGAAGAAGGAATAGATAGATACAATGAATTACAAGAAACATTAGAAGAAGCAAAAAGTGGATTCGACGATGATGACGAAATGGAGGATTTTGACGATGGATATTAAAAATGAAATAAGCGAACTTAATCATGAGAATGCCGTCAAAAATAGAGAAGCTATGGAAAATATGTTATCTAAGAATAATAATCCATGGAATTATTCTCCTGCAGCACTAGAAGCTAAAAGTGCGGCAATGTCTATGTTAAGTACGAAGACTGGCTTATATGCTAGAATACCTTTGACATGTAAAGGTGATGAATGTCCTTATGCTCAAGCATGTACTATATTAGATTATGATTTAGCTCCTATTGGAGAAAAATGTGTCCTAGAAACATCATTAATAGAAAAGAGTTTAGCTGGTTATTGTAGAGATTACGATTTAACACCAGATTCATCTTATACTGATATGACATTGATTAAAGAATTAGTAAATTGTGATGTAATGATGGAAAGAGCACAAGCTTTATTATCTCAAGAAGGTATAGCTATCGAAGAAGTATATGCTGGTTCTAATGAAGCAAATGAAAACTTCTATAGAAAAGAAATAAGTAAACCATTAGAGTTATATGAAAGACATTCAAAAATGAGAGCTAGAATATTATCTGATATGATGGGTACTAGAAAAGAAAAGGCTCGTATGAAAGTATCAGATGATAAGAGTTTTATGGATATTCTATCTGCTAATATGGATAATGATTTTATTATAGATGAAGTTCCAGAGGAATTTAAAGACTTAGAAGATCCTGGAAAGGATACATTATAAATGAAAGGATAAGTGATAAATATGGCTGGTGGAAAGAAAGTAGCAGACAGCATAGCTGTTAAGATGAAAGGTTTCGCACAAAATGTTTTTGCTGGTATGAGTGTTAAAACAACAGAGGACATTGTAAAAAACCTAGAGAAACAGGGGCTTAAAGCAGAACAAATATATGGTTCTAAAAATACAAAGAAAGTAATGGAAGCAGCTTTAGACCATACAAAAGAAACTTTTGGTTATCAAGTTGGTGATTTTATAGGTGGCGGTATACGCGAAACTATGAAAGATTACAATAAAGCAAAAGAAGCATACGCTAAAAAAGCTGCTAATGGATTAAAGGGCGAAGCCTTAGAAAAATATAATCCTTCATTAATGACTGCTATAAAGAATGGACACTCTAAATTTGATAAAGACGGTAAAAGATTAGGTTATGATATGAAGGCGGTAGCTGGTACAGCAGTAGCTGGAAGTATGGCTGGTAGAGTTGTTACTGGTGGAGGATTATATAGAGATAGATATGGAAATGTTAATGTTCCAGGTGTACCTTTTATATAGAAAGTAGGAATGTTAAATGAGCTTAGTAGATAGAATAGCAAAAATAGGTCCTGCTTTTAAAAAAGTTAATGATGCTTTATTACAAAAAAATGTTGTGCCTTGGGCAAAAAGGGGAGGCGGTATTCTAGGAATGGCTGCAAGTGCTGTAGCTGGTAAAGCAATAGATTTAGTTAATGCAGCTAGAAAAGTAGATTACAAATCCATAGGAAAAGCAGGACTTGAAAAAGGTAAGCATGGAGTTGGTTATACTATACATGGTTTATCTAATGAAGCAGAATTTATAGGAAGAAGCACTTCATTATTAAGAAAGCAATTATTAGGCGATGCACCTATAACTACTAATTATTTTGGACCAGATTCTAAAATAACTAAATTAGCTAAAAAGACAGCTCTATTTACAAGAGATGATTCATCTTTATTATTAGGAGTTAGAGCAACACCATTAGGCGTTGGTGTTATAGGTACAGGGGCATTAATTGCTGGTACTGGTAAAGCAGCTAATAACTATATGCAATCATTAAGAGGAACTAATGATGGCACATTAAGAACAAATGCTCCTATAAATACTTATGCTCAAGGGCAACAAGTAAGTGGACAACAAATGGGCCATTCATATGCTAATAATGCTGGAGCAACTGGTGATTTAGTATTTGCTTTGCATAATCAAAGAAAAAGAGGAATTTATTAAAAAGGAGGTGAAAGTTTATGAATTATAATGACTTATTAGATTTTTTAGATTATTATAAGCAAGCTAATAAAGATATTAATCCTGGTACAGTATTGGGTCAATTAGTTAATAATGTTGTAGACAAAGATACTGGAACTATTCCTTATTTTTATTTAAATGAAAATGGAAGAGTAAGAATAGCTAAAAACGATGGAAAGAATTTTCAACCAACTCAAGAGATGCAGCGAAGTCATGCACAAATGTTGGAAAATCTTAAAAGCGAAGACTCAGAGACATGGATGAATAAACTTGTTGGTGCTCTAGGTGGAGAAAGACAATTTAGTACTATAGATGATTGGAATACAAATCATTTAGAAGCATTAAAAAATTGGAATTTGAATGGAAAACCATCTAGTATTGGTCCTACTATTAACGATCTAAAGAAAGGATATAGTTTTGAAAATAGTAATGGTGTTAGATGGACAATAAGTAATATAAACGAACCAGATCCAGCCATGGGAATTAATAAACGAGAATATCACATAATTAATAGCCATGGTAATCCAGGAATGTATTCTGGCGATAAGGGTGCACAAACAATACTTAATTTTAATAGAGTTGAAGATATGAATATAGAAAATATCGATGCCTTAGAAAAACTTCAAAATTTAGGAGAGAGTATTGAAGTACATAGAAAAGATCTTATTAGAAGTAGTGCATCGGGCGATAAAGAATTGTCTCAATTTCATAAAGAAAAATTAGATAATGCTATTAATGAATATTTAGAATTAGAGCCTCAAATACAAGAAAGTTTTCCAGATTATAAAAGAGGAAGAGTAGATTCAATAATACAAGAATTTACTTCTAACCCAGATGAAAAAAAGACAGAGCAAACAGTTAATGACACTTCTGAACAATACGATACACAGCAAGAATCTAAAACTAAACAAACACAACAAGAAACAAAAACCGAGTCTGGTCCACAAATGGAAATTGACCCAGAAGAAACTGTAGTTAGAAAAGATTCCAATGGTAAAGAAATGTATACGTTCGAGGACTTACAAAGAGAAGCAGAAGAAAGACGTAGACAAGCACAAGAAAAAAACAATAATGATACTTCTTCAGAAAATACTAAATCATATGACGGTGATGTTAATAATCCATATTATAAAGATAATGAAGATATATGGAACCCCAAAGCTGGTTCTGAAGAAAAATTGGAAGAAGCATTAAATACCAAACCTCCAGGAAAAGATGAAGTTATATATGAAAATGGCGATACTGTAGTCATGGGTAGAGATCCATTTGAAGATGTAATTGATGAATTAGATGAAGATGATATATTAATGGAACAACAAATGGGTTCTAGAGATAACATACAGAAAGAACATTCTGGGCAACAACAAGAAGAAGAGCCTGAGCCAGAACAAATAAATGTCGACGAAGAAGAAGTTTCTGGCGATATAGATTTTGATTCTGACAATGCAATTAATGAAGAAGTAGATAGTATAACAAAAAATACTAATCCTGAAGAAGTTCAAACTACTTTTGAAGATGAAATTGATCAAATAGCAAGAGATCTTGCAGATGGAAATATTAATTCTGATGAAGCACATAAATTAGTTGACGAAGCTTATGAAAAACATAAAGACTCTCTTGATAATTTAGAGGATGTTGTTAATCAAGAACAGAAAAAAGTAGAAAAATTCGAAACAGAACAAGCAAAAGAGACTGGCAAAGAAAGACCTACTTTTGAAGACGTAGTAGAAAATGCTAAGGAAGCTCGTGAAGTAAATCAAGAAAAATCTCAATATAATAAAGATTCTAATCCACAATACAATCAACAGCATCCAACGGAAAATTTAAATAAAGAGAAAAAACCTCAGACTACAGAAGAAGTAATAGAAAATGCCAAAAAGCAACGTAGAAAAGCTCAAAGAAAAAAAGGCGATGGTAAGCCTCAATATAATCAACAAGAACCTTATACAAAACCTCCGCAAGTTAAAGCTAAAGAAAAAACTAAAAAACCACAAGTAAATCCAGAACCTAAATTTGAAGATTCTACTATTAACTTAATCAATAAGAATCACGAAAAAAATAAAAAGACCCAACCAAAGACTGTGTGGCAACAAATAAAAGATACATACAAAGAAATAAGAGATACATTAATCGACAACAGAAAAGCCAAAAGTAAAAAAGTATTTGATGTTATTAGACGCGGTGGTTATGAAGAACTTAATGTAAGAACATCTCAAGGTAGAGTAAGCGTTATTCGTAATAGAAAAAATGGTGAAATATATACTAGAACATTTGCTAGTACAGGTAAAAAACAAATTCAATATGAAATGGGTCATGGTAGACATGGACGTATAGCGTATGAAAGATATAGAGATGCAGATAGTGGATTTTTTAATTATCTTAGAAAATATGATAAGTTACCTATTATTGGAAGATGGGAACATGGTAATCATATACCAACATCAGTTGAAAATCCTATAACTGGTGAAAAAACTATTACAAAACAAGCAGAAGATGCGTTTAAAGAAGCTGGTGAGATAGTTAAAAAAATTAAAGGTGACCAATGGACTGAAATGGATGAGAACACTTTTAACTTTGATGTTGAAAAAGAACGTGATAAGTTTAGAAATCCACAAGATGGAAAATGGGAACCAGAAAAATATACTAAAGAAGAAAGAGAATTTTTAGATGCAAGAGAACAATCTTTTAAAGATGAGCTCGATATAGCAGAAGAAGAGTGGCAGGGATTCAAAGAGAATAATAAAGGTCGAGAAAGAAAAATAAAAAATAAAATCGATTCATTACAAAAACAATTGGATGATCCTAACGTTCCGACTGCTCAAAAAGACAAAGTTAGAAAAAAACTTGCTCAATATGAAGATAGATTAGAGAATTTTCAAAATCAAAAAAAGGCATTAAAAGATAGAAGAAAACAAGCTAGACAAGATTGGAACAATAGAAATACTGAAGGTAAAATAAATCAAGAATTGAAAAATTTACAAGACATAAAGCCAGAAGGTGTTGATGTAGATAAATTTTATGAACAATACGAAAAACTAAAAGATGTAGATGTAAAAAAATTAGATCCTAAAGCGAAATATAAACATGAAGATCAATTAAAACGTGCAGAAGTTTTAAAGAAGAAAATAGAAGAAACTTCTGTCAAAGAGGCAGGATTAGAAAAACTTAAAAAGAATGTGCTTAAATCGAGAAGAAGTATAGAGAATATGTCTCCTGGTCAAATAGTAAAAGAAATCGGAGTCGGTGGAGTAATCTCTGGATTAACTGCTGTAGGTACATATAAAGATAATAGACGTGAAGGTAGATCGGTGCTGTCATCAGCAGTAAGAGCTGGTGCAGATTTCGTATTATCTGAAACTTTAGGAGCTCCAGCATATATGGCTATACAACTTGTAAAAGAAGCTCCAGACTTAGCAGTAAAAGGTGCGGCAGCATTGTTTAAAGAAACTAGAAGACTAAACTCATCATCTCGTTTAACTACATTTGGTGACGCTAGTTTCCAAGATACACAACAATTAGCTACAATGAGACAGTCTGGTATGGAACTTGCTAAAATGAGTCAATACAGACTTGAACAAACATTAATGGGTAATGAAGCTAAATACTTACACAGATAATTTAAAGGAGGGTATATTTATGAGTTACGAAGAAAAAGTCAGAGTAATAAATAAAATGGAAGAAGTTTATGATATACAATTTACAGATGAACAAATCGATGTTCTACTCGGAGATTTAAGTGTAGAAATTGAGAGACAAAAAGGTAAAACATTTGTTATAGCTTGTAAGGCAATATTAGAAAGCATTGTTTCAACAGAGCCAATAAAAATAAAAATACATGTCAAGTCAAAGAGAGAAGTGAAAAATATGAAAGATTATATACGTGTATTGGCTAAGAAGATGAAACTTGAATACAAATGCAAAGAAGATATTGTTACTATTCTTAATGGAACTATATTTATATCTCCTGTTAATAATAACGGATTAATTTGCGTTTTTCCTTGTAAATATTTATTAATAGATGACGTAACAAATACAAGATTTGTTATTGACAGAACAGGAGACAAGACTATAGAAATTGAGGTGATAAATAAAGATGGCACTAAGTAAGGCGCAATTAGCCAAATTAAAAGAGATAAATAACGACCCAGTTAAATGGGCTCAAGTGTTTCTTGTTACATATGACAAGACATTAAAGCGAGATACGCCATGGACAGCACGTTGGTATCAATCGCAAATGATAAAAGATAAATCAAAAAAGAAAGTATATAGATGTGGTAGACGTACAGGTAAATCAGAATGCATGGTTGTAGAATCATTATATAATGCATGCAATCATAGAAATTACAGAGTCTTATTAATCACTCCTTATGAAAATCAAATCAGATTATTATTCCAAAGAATAAATGAATTAAGAAATTCTAGTCCATTATTAAATGCTAGAGTAGTATCGGCCACAAAGAATCCATATAAAATAGAATTTGATAATGGTAGTTTAATAATGGGATTCACTACAGGGGCATCTTCTGGTTCTTCTGGGGCATCAATCAGAGGACAAGCAGCAGACTTATTAATACTAGATGAATGTGATTACATGGCAGATGGAGACTTCGACTCTATATTAATGATAGCAGGTGAAAGACCAGATATACGCGTTATAATGAGTTCTACACCTACAGGTAAACGTGGTAATTTTTATAAATGTTGTACAGATAAAACAGCTGGATATACTGAACATTATCATCCTTCTACACATAACCCTGGTTGGAATGATGAAATGGAAGCAGAATTCAGAGCTATATTATCTGAACAAGGTTATGTACATGAGGTTTTAGCAGAATTTGGTTCTCAAGAATTAGGGGTATTCGATAAAATTAAACTTGATAAAGCTATACACATGTTAGACTATGCTTATAATCCACTGGATTATTATCAAGAAAAAAGATGTAAAGAAAGTAATTCATGGCCTTTGGAATTATTCTATGACGAATATAATACTGCTCCTCGTAACGTATTTAGAACTATGGGTGTTGACTGGGATAAATATGGAGCATCATCTTCATTATTAATTCTAGAGTTTGATACTATATTAAATAAATTTAAGGTATTAAAACGTTATGAAATGCCAAAAGCTGAATATTCATATGATAATGCAGTTAATAAAATAATAGAACTTAATGAAATATATAATCCTTCTTGGATATATTGCGACCGTGGTTCTGGTGAATATCAAATAGAACGTTTACATATATATGGAGAAGAACACCCAGAATCAGGTTTGAAACAAAAAGTAGTTGGTTGGTCATTTAGTAACAAAGTAAAAGTGTTAGATCCAGCTACTGGTGAAGAAGATAATAAAGCAATGAAACCATTTATGGTATCTCAATTGCAAATTGCTTTTGAAAGAGAATCTATTATATTAAGTCCATATGACGAAGTTTTATATAAACAATTGATAGATTATGAAGTAGATAAAATAGGTGCAAATGGTGTACCTACATTTACAAGCAAGAACGAACACTTTGTTGATGCGTTGGGATTAGCTTATTTAGCAATGGTTATGGAATTTAAGCAACTAACAGGAGTTATGCAAGATTTAGATGTAAGCTCTAAAATAGAAATATCTAATATCAACTTAACAGAAAATCAAATGCTAAAATCAGGTAATACAACAACAAAACCACAAATGAAACCAGAAGTTAAAGAGTTTTGGGAAAACACAGATTTTTCTGAACTTAGAGGAGAAAGACAAGTTTGGGTTAAAACAGATTTAAGTTCATTTGAACCAAACGAATATAAGAAAAATACTACAACTAGTCCATGGAGCAGAGATTCAGGATTGAGAGGATGGGGTGGTAGATAGGAGGTATTATAATGTCAGAAGAAAAACATATTGGCTATAGACCCGAGATAAACTATGAAAAATCTTATGAATCTGATATAGGCACTTACCAAAACAAAACGAACAATACTTTAAATAAAGAGCAAAACATTGAAGAAACGCAAAAAGATCCTATAGAAGAAAATATAGAAATAATAGACGATTTTTTAAGAGGACCATTGCCAACAAAACTAAGAAATAATGTTTCTGAAATATATAAACCATTAAAGGATACTTATTATAATTTTATACATAATCAAGTTATATCTAATAAATATACAGGTACAAAATATATTGAGAATACTCTAGAATCAGAATATGGCATTTATTTAAATAAAAGTGCTATATCTATGAAAAAAGGTTCTGAAATATTATTAATAGCAACGTGTGTGCCAACTATGGATCCAAACAATGTTGTAGCAAAATGGGAATCCAGCAATGAAGAAATAGCTATAGTAGATGATGGAATAGTTACTGGACTAAAGGCTGGTAATGTTGTGATAAAAGTAACCAGTTCGTATAATAAAACAGATGAGTGTGTAGTATCTGTATTAGAAACAAATGCTTCATCTACAGATAATAATAAACCAGATACTCCTGGCGACAATAATGGACCAAATCCAATAATACCAAAACCACCTATAGGAGATCCAGATAAACCAACTAATGGCGATGAAGACGGCACTGTTCATATAGAAGAAGTGGCATTAGACAGAACTAATATAATAGTTAAAGTAGGACATTCTAAACAATTAAATGCAACTATTTATCCTAAAAATGTATCAAATAAAAAATTAATTTGGAGTTGCACGAGAAATGATTTAGCTACAGTATCACAATCTGGATTAGTGACTGGTGTTAAGGTGGGAGAATGTATGGTTACGGTAGCAAGTGAAGATGGAAATAAAACTGATACATGTAATGTGTTAGTAATAGATAATAATGATACGAATAGACCAAACATTAATCCAAATCCAGATAATAATAATCCAGACAATAATAAACCAAATATAAAACCTAATCCGAAACCAAATAAACCAGACAAAGATAATAATAATCATATTCATCCAGATCCTCCTCATTATCCTCCAGGAACTAAACCAGATCCAGACGATATGCCAGATAATCCAGATGATATGCCTAAAGTAGACGATTCTCCATTTATAATTATAAGACCTCCTAAGCCTACTCCTACTACTGTAGAAAAAGAATTTAATCGTAATTTGTATGATTTATTAAATAATTATATGTCTAGATTAAAAAACATACTCAGTAGGTTTTATCGTTCTTTTTGTACAGTAATTAATGGAAAAGATTTAAATGATTATTTCTTTATATATAACAACGTTCAAATAAGTAATAAAGATATAGTAAGCTCATATAGACATCTATTAGATTCCGCTTTGAGATCAGAAAATATGTCTAATGTAAAATTAGATTTCTATAATAATAATTTTAATTTTAATCAAACGCTAGCGCATCTAAAAAACTTTATATCAATGTATGAGCTAAGAAAAAAATATGAAAGCATACCATATGCAAAAAATACAGATAAATCAGCATCATTATCAAATAATGTATTAAAAGCGTGTAGAAATGATTATAGTTTAAAATATGATAAAACTTATGAAAACTTATTCAGATACATGGATTCGTCATTAGTGATTACAGATAATGTCGTTTCTGATTTAATAACAAATGTATTGACTAAGGGTATATTAACAGAGAAAGGTGGAAGAAGTAAATGATATTAGAACCAATAGGAGATAACATAATAATAGAATTACCAATGGAGGAAAGAACTGAAATAACAACTGAAAGTGGTATAGTATTACCTAGAACAGCGAGAACTGATGCAGAATCTAGACAAGATATAGCAAAAGTTGTTGCAGTAGGTGAAGGTAGATTGCTTAATAATGGACAATTAGTACCTTTAAGAGTAAAAGCTGGTGAACAAGTATTGTTTAATAAATACGCTGGAACACAAGTTATTGTTGGAGATAAAAAATATCTTTTATTAAAAGAATGTGACGTACTAGCTGTAATAAAAGACTAAGAGGACGTGTTGTAATATGGGAATAAGAGATTGGCTATATCCTAAAAAGCATGATAAAGAATTAAACAACGACGTTTCAGAAGGCTTGTCTTTTGATATATCTAGTGCCAATGACAAAGAATTAAAAAGATTTGCAGTTAAAGCAGTAGGTTTTATTAACCAAGAAACATATAGAAGAGAGAATTTTAAAAGACCAGAATATAATTTATTAGAGATTAAAGAAGCCGCAGAAGCAGATTCTTATATAAAAATAGCCTTCTCTAAATATTCATATCTTTTATATAAAGAAGGCTATCAATTAAAATCAGAAAATCAACAAGCAATAGACTATATTTCTAAAAGATTTAAAATTATGACTCTTGCTACAGGAAAACCTATGGAGATATTATTTCAAGAAATAGGAGACGATTTAGTTAAATATTCTAATGCATTTCTTATTAAGTCAAGAATAGAAAAAATACCTACAATAAAAGCAGTAGGTGTTCTTGATGAAAATCCAGTAGGCGGCTATTTTAGAGTTGATCCTGCAACTATCAAAATCAAGAGAGATAAATATGGAAACATAATCAAATACGAACAAGGAGTAGGATTGAATAAAAAACAATTTAAACCAGAAGATGTTATACATATGTATTATGATAAAGATGCTAATAATTCTTTTGGTACTCCTAGAGTAATAGCTGCTCTTGATGATGTTAAGTTATTAAGAAAAATTGAAGGTAATGTTGTAGCTCTTATTCATAGATTTGCTATGCCATTATATCAATGGAAAATAGGTATACCACAAACTGGATTTCAAGCGTCTCAGACTGAAATAGATAAAGCAAAAAGAGAGGTCGAAACTTCATCACTTGACGGATTAATAATCACTAATGAAAAATCTGAGATAAAAGCCATAGGTGCAGAGGGTAATGCATTAGATGCAAAACCCTACCTAGAATACTTCGAAAATAGAGCATTCTCTGCTCTTGAATTATCTGCTTCTCAAATGGGTAGAGGTGGAGCTAAACAAGATGCAGACTCTATGGAAGCTCAAATACATAATACCGTTAAATATATACAAAGAATAATGAGTATATGGATAGAAAATACAATTATAAACGAACTATTATTAGAAGGAGGATTTGATATACTTGATTCTAATAATGAAGTAAGATATGTATTTAATGAAATATCTATAGAAACTAAAATTAAAAAAGAAAATCATGAAATGCTTAAATATCAATCTAATGGTACTACATTCGAAGAATTCAGA